>ENA-ORXC01001447-ORXC01001447.1-marine-metagenome-genome-assembly--contig:-NODE-1447-length-13943-cov-8.845089_pt1 | contig 13943 bp, 9 predicted proteins | sample MGYA00237865_ERZ511478 | MGnify/ENA metagenome assembly ERZ511478 | reverse complement strand
GGGGGGGGGGGGGGGGGGGGGGGGGGGGGGGCACCACGAGAAGGCAATGGGGAGCGGCGCGTCGGCACCCCCGTCGCCAGAGGCATTCCAAGCGGGCAGGGACGGAAGCTAGGAATCAGCTCGCCTCTGGCGCAGTCCGCATGGGGGGCAAGGGGAGGGGGGGGAGGCACGAAAAGGCAGTGGGGAGCGGCGCGTCGGCGCCTCTGTCGCCAGCGGCATGTCAAGCGGGCAGGGACGGAAGCTAGGCAGCAACTCGCCGCTGGCGCAGTCCGCATTGGAGGCAGGGGGAGGGGGCGGGACCACGGGAATTATAGGGCGAACAACGCGCCGACGCCAACGCGCCGACGCCGCAGGTGGGATGGGTTGCACGCGGGGGCGGGGCACCACGAGAAGGAAATGGGGAGCGGCGCGTCGGCGCCGTCGGCCAAGCGGGACGCAGCCCCGGCGAGAAGCTCCACAGCGCACAGCAGGGGGGGCACAAGCAGCCAGCGGGTAGGGGAGATATTGTTCGGCACGCCGCCGTCGCAGCCCACGTCGGAGCCAGAGGGGGGGGGAGGGACCACAGGCCACCAGCCGGGAGCGGTGCGCCGCCACGTGACGCAGTGTGGGCGGCAGGGGCGCACCTACAGCAGGGAAGACACCCAGAAGCGGTGCGTAGCCGCTACAGCTGACGTGGGTTACACGGAGGGGGGGCGGACCACTAGAAGGCAGTGAGGAGCGGTGGGTCGGCGCCGTCGTCCGACGGGGATGCAACGTCGGCGGCAGGCTTGCAGAGAACAGGGCTGGAGGCATACAGACAGCCAGCGGGTGGGGGAAATAGGGAGCAGCACTCCACCTGGGGAGGTGGGCGGAAGCACACGATTTCAACGAGGAGCAGCGCGCCACGTCGCGCGTCGGCATGGGTGGCACGGGAGATGCCGCAACAGGGCAGGCACCAGTGAGCGCGGCGCCGCCCCCGCAGTTGGGGTGGGGTGCTGGGTATCGGAGGGAGATGGAAGCATCTGAGGACCGCCAGTCGCAGGCTGCCTGATCTGGCGGGGGCGGGGAGGGCTCGGCGGGCGGATCCTGGGTGGTGACCCAGAATGAACAGGGGGCGTGGGCAACGAGAGCCTATTTAGTCGTGTCGCGCCGTCCAAGCAATCACCCGTCCGATGGCACCAACTCACGACGCAGCGCACCCGACCCACAGCAGCAAGACCGTCCACCTCACCCCACCCACCCAGCTGCCCGTCATTCTCCCCACCGGCATCACCCACCGCCCCTGTTGACCGGTAGTCGTCCCACTGTCTTGGGCCAGGTAAGCCAGGGTGCGATGGGAACAAGTACGCCAGCTATTCGCTCGCACACCCAATAGGTAAGTACTCTCCTACGCACCTCAGGTTATTGCTCGTGGACGCATCTCAGGTAAGTGGTCGCAAATGCACACTGGCAGGCCCATGACAACATGGTAGGTTTGCGTCACAGCGTTCGGGTCTCAGTAGTTCCTCCCTCTCTGTCTAAAGGAGGGTCGTAGAGCGCACGCTCACGCTCGGGTGGTAGGCCAATAGTGTGCCAAGTCCTCTTTCATGGCGCGGCGCCGCTTCTCAGTTCGTCCTTCATGCAAAATGCAGCACATGGCCACGAAAGTGCACCTTCTTTTCGCTCGCGCGTGCTGTGAGAATGTAAAATGCGTGCCCAACAACTGAGTTGAGTCGACAGTGCTCATGCCAGGATATGCCGCGCCACGCGCTATGACATAGAGAAAATTTTCAGACGTGCCGTATGTGCGCACCTCTCTCCGCCTTAGAAGTAACGCTGGCATAGGAGGCACAGTCGAATTCATTTATAATCCAGGCGCCCTGCCCCTCACCCGCTTTTCCCTTCCCCCCGCCACCCCTTCTCCCGCTCGCGCCATTACTCCTCTTCCACCCCCAGCCGTGCTGTGTGGCCAGCTCAGCCGACTTCCACAAAATGATATAGACTTCACCACCGCGCAGAAGCCGGGGGGGAGGATGCGGCGGCACCGTCAGCGGTGCCGTCAGGATGCAAGTGAGAAGCGGAAAAGGCGAGGGTGTCACCCACGGCATGCGACATGAGACTCTGGTGCTACTGACTCACTCCTCGACGGAATATCCCTGGAACCAATGAGTCAGGGTACGTGGGGGGGGGGTGTCCCACAAGATGTGGAGGTTGAAGGACTTGAAGATGCTACGACGAATCGCCACGAAAAGCGGCGAGAGGGTCTAGAATTGCCCGTTCCAGCGTGGGGTCACAGCAACTCAGAACACGTTCGCTACTGGATCTATATAGCAAGTGCCCGCCACCAACCCGACCACGGCTGGATGCATCCATCATGGATGCTCATCCGCCGTATGTACTGCGGGCAGTCAAGTTGTGGAACCAACTGTTCTGATGTCATGTTTGTCGAACAGTTGTCACAAGTCCCCTCCGCTGCCGACCCTGCCCCTACTTAAATCACTCAAGACTCTGACGTCAGGTCACTTCGAGAACGAGACGGGTAGACCCGTGACTCTGCGCAGTGGACGGACTGATCATGGTCTGGTCCCTTGCCGAGGAATCGTGAAATGCTGCACTATTCCCTCTATACCGATATGCTCGTGCCATAAGACACGCAGCGGGTGAGGTGGCACCCGATAGTCGCCTGCAATCGCCCTCACGCGCCGCTGCTGCACGTCACTCTGGCACACGACCCATTTAGTCGATATCGTGCATACATCCCCTTACACCTAGTGACCTCACTGCGCCAACACGTCGGGGCTCACAAAAAAAACTGCAAAGGCACAGAATGCAACCACTTTAGAGCCCGTCTTGCACGTTGTCTGCTGCATGTTCTTCAGGAGGCTGTTCAGGAAGGTGGAGTGGGATTTGGTCGAAAGGATCCTCCTCCTCGAGCTCGGCGTCTTGCTGCTCGGCGAGGACGGCCATCGCCGCGCTCAGAGCAGCAGTCGCGGAGTGGTCGACCGTATCTTGTTGCTCCACCTTCAGCGTCTGCAGCAAAACATCCTCCACCGCACGTTTCGTCATGGTTGGCATGAGCAGGTACCACCGCCCCGGGAGGTTGCGCTCGTCGCTTCCGAGTCCAGCTATCCCGTCGTCCGTCGTCCAATGAGCACGGGGCTCCAGGACCATCTTGCGCAAGCAAACAGCCACGGCAAATATGACAGAGGAAGGAAACTTGTAACAGTCGCGGCCTGAGAGGGCGTGTAACAGCGCGCTCGCGACGCGGAAGAAGCATCCCGTGGCCTGGACTTGCACTTCTCCAGGCACAGCCACTGCCGAGACCGCCGTTGAGCCAGCACCCGTCCCGAGTGTTGATGATGTGCCAGCAGCCGCCGAATTCGCCAAAGTTAATGCGCCAGTCGTGCCCTGGGCATGGGCAGGTGGGGCGGCGCGTGAAGATGACTTGGCGAGCGCGTCGGATGTCAATACGTGAATGGACATGGGCACGTGTTGAGGGACCGAAATCCTGCCCGACGGGGACGCCAGGTGTGCGCTCTTAAAGGCGAAGTAGGGAGAGCCGTCAGCAGACTCCAGCCCCGGTCGCGGTTCAGAGGGGTTGACCAGTATAATGGACACAAGCGGCGATGGGTGGAAAATGAAGTAACCGACGGTACGCCACCAAAACGCCCGCGCCTGGCAGCGCCCGTCGTTCACAATGACACGCAGGACGGCTAGGATGTTGACTGTGACTTTGTTCTTGGAGGTGGATGCTCCCGTCAAGCCTTGAATTACGCTCGGGGGCATCGTGCGCGCCCTGAGCAGCGTCATGGCCCGTTTAAACACGGACTCGAGCAGCTCGTTGAAGTACTTGATGGCGAACGACCGCTCCCCCGAAGTCTTCTTGACCGGAGGGAAGAACGGAGTGAGCACATCTCCGCGCGCTTCCGCCTTTGAGTACAGCTTCATAACCATAGCGGCAATGGCCACTGCCGCAATAGGCCTGACGAATGAGGAGTCGAAGACCGACTCCACCTCGGGGCGGATGACTTTCTTCTCTCTCTCCGACCATGGACGCTCGGAGGGGGCGGCCCGCGCCGCGTGAGCAGCATGGGCGTCCTCCACGCTCTTCTTGAACGACCGCAGCAGTGGCCCATTGGGGTCCGCCAACTTCACCACCTCTTTAGAAATCTCCTCGCGTACGATAGTTCGCCAGGCCTCCCCAAACGTCCCAACAGCGGCGTTTACCGTCTGCTGAACGAGAGACATGTGTGAAGCAGCCGCAGAGGAGGCACGTCCCCCTCCGCTGTGCTGCACCGGCGCACTGCCATCAGTACCGAGCCGGGGTGCGCCACGTTCATCGACGGACCGACCGGCGCGAAGCTCAGCAGCGCGGCGCAGTGCCAGGCGCTCGGTAGCAGTAAAACGTGGAGCCAAGCCGGTGGAGGAGCTTGCTGCAGCCGCCGCCGCAGTCCCCACTGCAGCCGCTGCCGCCGGGGCCGCAGCAGCTGCTGTTCCAACGACGCCTTCCGCGACTGGTGCGCCGAGAGTTCGAGGGCTCCGCATGGTAGGCGTCGCCGTGGTGTCCGTCGAGGTAAATGGGGAAGCAGCAGCGGTTGCCGGCCGAACGGGAGCAGCAGATGGCGAGTCAACGGCACCGAAATCGGCTGCCGCCGCTGCCGCCACAGAAGGGGCGCCAACACGAAGATTGGAGACGTCCGCCGCTGCTGCGTTCCCTGTAGCAGCGACAGCACGACGCTTGGAGGAGGCTGCAGCGGCAGCAACAGACTTGGAACGAGCTCCCGATGCCGCTCCTGCGGAGGTGGAGGAGTGCAGCGCCCCGGTACCTGACGACGCTCCGGCCCCCGAGGTGGACGTCACTCTGGACCCAGACCCTGCCCTTTCTCCAGCCGCCACCCCCGACGGCACCGTTGCCGCTGCCGCCGGCGCCACTCCCGTCCCCGCCCCGGCCCGGACGCGCGCTCCGGCCGAGGCGACCACCGCGGCAGCCGCGGGCACGGCTGGTGTCCCACTTCCGCGCGTCCGTCGCTTCTTGGCTACAGGTGAGGATGGGGGTAGGGGCTGCATTGTCAAAAGTGTGCCAAAGATGGCCGCCGAAGGTCTGCAGTCCTCGTGGTGGCCGTGGTGGGAAAGCTCAGGCGAGGAGACTTCTGGTGATGGATTGAAAGCAGTGTGATGTGCGGTCGCGACGTCAACGGCCAATATGAGCACAGCTACCAGGTGTCAAGTGTGGTGTTGCTCGTTAGTAGCCGCTCCTCGCGTTGAGCTCTTCACCTTGCCCCGCCCGTCGGCAACGACCAACAGAGACCGTGCCACACAGCGGCACCGCGTGCTGTCACGCAGCCGACGCGCCATACCAGGGACTGTGGCCAATTCTACGGGACGTGGCGCTTACTCAAGCTGTCGTGAGTAGCTCGCATTTGAATTGGAGGCCTCTCGCGCCGTTCACCGCTCCCATCCCAAAGAGCAACGCAAGAGTCCGTAGACAGTCACGCAGGTACCACTGTTGGTGGCTCCGCTTCGGCCAATCTTCGTCCGGGCTATCAATCTGTGGTGCATACTAAGGTCCGTCACATGGCTGCATCGGCAACGCCCGAGGCGACAGTGTACCCCCACGCTTGCCCGCAGGTAAAGAGACGCAGGCCTCGTGCCTATCTCCGAACTTCACTGTCTCGCTCCCTCGGCACAGCGGATGACATCAGCTGCTCGCAGAGAATGAGAGAGGGACACTGTTGCACAAGCGCGACACCGGGGCACATGTGAGAGGCGCCTTGAGAAGACAGTGCGGGCCGGCGACCTAACGTCGCGGAAGGCGGAAAAAGCGCCACTCACAATATTGAAACAGTTGGCCGCCGTTCCAGGCCCCATAGCCAGAAGTCTGAATGCGATGACACTATAGGTCACTCATTGGCCTACGCCGGTGTGACAACGGAGAGCAGTCGCGGCATGGGCAGGGGGGGAAGCGGGACCGGAACGTGTGACTGGCATTCCACATCACGAACGATTTCGAGGCCTGCCGAGCGGCGTGTGGAGGATGCCTGATCGGGGCGAGAGACACCAGGTGCACGGTAGCTTCACCACAACAGGGAGACCATGGCTACCAGCGCACATGGACCTCCATGAGAACCTGGGGGCTTCCGGCGGCAGCGTGACACCAAGGATCCGGCGCCGGCTCGTCGGTGAGCAGGTGCGATCTCTAACTTCGTTTGAAAAGTACGCACCAGGAAAGCAGTAGACGATTTGCGTGTCCTCCACACAGCAATGCACCCATCTCGAAGCCTGGCTAATCCGGAGGCTCTCAAGGGGTCCAATGTCGCGTGGCGCCTGACCATTGCATCTCTGGCTGCCCAGGGCCCGCTTTACATGTCACTTAGAGACGATCTCTCTTGCTGCTGATCAATAGGCCGCTTTTCTTGAGTACCTCAGAGCTCTGTCCGCTGCCTGGTTGAAAATGCGGATAGATGCTGAATATGATGGAGGTCCCCGCGGACAGATGCCAGCTTGTCGCTATAGTCGGTCCTCGACGCACGGCACGTGACACCGGAAACGGTGAGCGAAATGAAGCAATAGGATAGATAGCTCACTGCCACCACCGTCAGGGGACATGCAGCTGGCGAGCTGGCTGCACTATGAGCTATATAAGTGTGTTTGCTTGTGGCTAGGGTCCGTGCACCTCAAACGCAGCTGGCGTACAGGGGGTCTCCACCTTTCCTCCGGGCTATCTAGGCAACGTCACCCAAAGTGAAAGTTCCCCGTCACGACCAATGGCTCATAGCAGCCAGTGAGACAGCTCCATGCCATCACCGGCGATAACAGTACAGGGTACAACCAGACTCAATCGTCCCGACACCATTGCGGCGTCGGCTTCCAAACGAGAACTCGTCATGTTACCATGCCAAGACAATCGACACGAAGCGTGCTCTGGGATGTTGCTCACATCGTCATTGGAAACGGTACGCCGCCGCAGAGGATGCCGATGTCGATTGCGCACTATGTCGTAGTCCTCCGAGTCTCGAACAGCAACCGACACGGTACGCCTTTCCTTGTCGCGCTCGAGCACGTAGAATACGGAACCGTCTGGCGCCACGTGGTGCTCGAGGAGCAGCCGGGTGATCTTGTCGCCGTTCTTCCGCGAGAAGCAGCGGAAAAGCGCAGCCGGAACCACGTGCGCCGGAACGTCAAGAGCGTCGAGCAAAGCACGGGGAGACGACAGCTGTGAGGCGCAAGATGCCCGACACTGCCGGAGAGTGCACTCGGACAGTGACAACCGCCGGAAACGCACGAGGTCCACTAGCGCCCCGTAGGTACACTCCAGCTCCACCTTGACGCTATCTTGATCATTGCCGCGACTTGTGGCACCCGGTCGCACTTGGAGACGGTCAAGGAACTTGCCGCGCAGCGTGGATTGGAGAGAGCGACCAAGAGAAAACTCCTGCACCCCGAGCATGGCGTAGAGCCATCGTCGAGGGGAAAACGACGCGTCCGCCTCGAAGAGTTTCTGGGCGAGCTCAACCAGCGCGGATGGAACGCCAGACAGCAACTCAGCCACACGGTGGATCTCCACAAACTGCCGCCGCATACCCTGGACCTCGACCGCGAGGGACTCGACAGAGACAGCAGGAGGAGGACCTCTTCCATCTCCTGCCGCCGGTCTGGCGCTACCGAATGGTAGCACAGGAGCGTGCTGGGCAGCCCCGTGAAGAAGGCGAGAGAACTGTATCTCAGCTGGGTCCTCCGCGGGCGTTGGAGGGGCGCCATTGGCCGACGCTTGAAAGAAACTTGATGCGCCGTGCCGTTGTTGCGATGGAACTTGGGACGCATCATCGCCGTCGGGAGAGTCGGAAAGAGGAGGCAGAAAGCCATCATCGCGTGTTGAGGAAGGACTGGCCGATAGCAAGTGGAACATGTGCTTCATATTGCAACAGCATCAATCGGCAATGAGCAGGGTACGGGACGCGTCAGAACACCGGTGCTGGAGACACCCAGAGGGCGAGCCGTAAAAAAGAGAGTCGTAAGAGCAACGAGAACATGCCGCAAGCATGTCATCGAAGTCAGGCTCAGGCAACGTACGTCGTGGCCATTGAATCACAGTTTTCCATGAGCAGGTGCGGACGCGGTCAGGTCGCGAGGTGAGGGTTGGCAATGTGGATTGTGGCCCGCAGCCACATGTGCAGTTGGCGACAAAGAGTGAGCACAATGGCACCAGTGAAGCGACGAGGACACCGATGTAGCGACGAGGAGACAGGTGGCAGCCGTAGCGGCGTGGGATGTCAAAAGAAGCTGCCGTGTGGCGGAGGCACACGGCTGCTCAGTGCAAAGACCGAGCGCGCGGCGCGGGAGCCGTCGGGATGGTCACCATGCGGGCGGGCGTTATGATGCCCGAGCACAGTCCACGAGGTCTTCGAATTCAAATAGCTTTGTCAGTTTTAATACCTGGACAGGTGGAAGATTCCCAGCTGGCGCTGCCTCCAGAGCTTCCGACGCTCCATTTCCAAGGAGTTGTCGCTTGATTCTGGGGACTGCTCATCTCCCGGTCTCGTGTTCGTGTCTGAGCACGAATCAAAGGACCATTCGCCGGAGGCAGGAGAGTCACCACCCCCGCCTCAAATGCAAGTGGCTGACGACCACCAGACAAGGATTGGACTGGCCAACGTGTGCGCATGCGCCAGAGAAGCAAGAACCAAGGTACCGCTCCCGTTGACCCAGATTACTGGGTGATGTATGATGAGCACATGATGGTGGGTGACGGAGTCCTACGTAGACACAGACGTTGAGTTTAGATAGCGACGGCACGGTGGTGCGCGCTGCGACAGATTACTGACACCATGCCGTCAATGTGTGATAGCCTGGGGTGTTAAAATGCTGTAATCATTCTTGTTTTGATGACAAGGGATGCTCGAGCACGGGCGTACGCTGCAGTGCTGCAAAGCCTGCGATTGGAGAGGACGATGTGGACAGAAACAGGTCTTTGCATTCACGTTCGGGTGTCTCAACATCAATGTGTATTACTACAATTGTCACGCGTGTACATCGGCTGCCAATGCAGCTTGCACTACTGCAACGGTGCGAGCGGTTGTCCGCGCCAGACCAATATGCTCGGAGGTCCCCTCCTGTGCGTACACACTTCCCTGGCCACCCCTTGCCTTTGCGTACGCGCACAAATTGCACGGCGCCCGGGCGTTGTGGCCGCGGAGGTGGCTTGACTTCGACACCTGCTCGTAGTCGCCAACGTAGAACGCGACGTCGGCATACACGCGCACCTTGACACCGTCAGGGTCCTGGACGACCCAGCCATCGTGGGCCCCTGCGACAAAGTCGTTGATAACTGCCCGCAACACCGCATCTGAGCACACGCCCCGAGCAGTGAGGGACAGCACACGGCCGCCAAGGCGACTCGTACGGTGCTTGAACAGCCACGACAAATAGCTCATGTAAACCCTCCCAAGTCCGTCAAAATCGTCCGAGTACAACGCGAACGAAGCAGTGTACCATCGCTCCCCGTCCATGGATATGCCGCTCAATAGCCGCCGCCGTCTTGGGGGGTCGTCGACCGCAGCTCCTGTTTCTGCATCATCGCGAGGAAGGAGCCTGACGCAGCCAACGCCAACGACACAGCCGTCTACGGCCACCCAACAAATCTCGTAGTTGTCGGCTCTCCGCCAGTGGCGCACGACAAGAGACCCCACCATAGCATCGTCCGACGTGCAGGGAACGACGAAATCACCGGCGTGCACTGCGTCTCCTGGTTGCAGGCCAGCCGCGCTAGTCGCAAACGAACCCGCGCCGATTGTGACAGCCCGTGGCCCTTCCGCGTCTCCCATGAACTCAATCGTAGCGGCATCCCCGCATGTCAGCATCTCTCCTCCCAGGAAAAAGCGTCGCACGGTACCGCCGGCCATGGTTGATGCTTCCCGGTCCTGGAATAGACGAGAGTCACAAAACTCGGGGTGGAGAGCCCGATCGGCGTCGGTGCGCCGGTCAGCTGCCGTAAAAAGCTCAAAGGTCTCTCTAAACGCAAAGTCGCGGGCAACGTGGTCGCTCGGAAGAACAAGCAGTAACGGGGGCTGCTGTTGACCGCCCTCCACAGCTGGCCCCGACGAAACGGTCCGTAGCGGCAATCCCCAGGCTTTTCGCACACGAGGGAGCACCTGCTTCCGGATGTAGCTCAGCGACGGTGGCTTGGACCCGGGAATGACGTCTTGGATGAAGGCACGCATGATGTCAAACTGCAACTGGGTGACTCCCGCTTGGCCGCGCAGGTAGTAAAAGCAGAAGAACTCGGTGTAATCCACGAACGGAAGCTCTCCCAGCGCACTGCCCACAGTGTTCACGGGCTCGACAGGGTACGGCACATCATCTGTGCCGACGTCGACATCAAACGCGCCATCGTAGGGGTCCTTGCCGAAGTAGTTGGACGCCACGCTGGCTCCATCGTCACAGTCATGGTCGTCAGAAGCAGCGTCACAAGCGACGTGACGGCCGTCAGTGAGTGGGTCGACAACAGCATCAGCGCGACCACCGGCATAGTCAGCCACATGGTCGACCGCGGGATGAGAAGCGACACGCGCATCGAGTACTCCGCCAGGACCGCCGGAACGCGGCTGGTGGCCAAGATGGGCCGCCCCGAGCGAGTTGACGGCGATAGATGGAAGGCCAAGGCGCGGTTCCAAAGACGGAGGAGCATCCTCGGGGGGGTGGACGCCGTGTCCCTGTGGGCTCAAGGCATTAGGAGGGAGATCAGGATGTAGGTGAAGCGCGGGAAGGGCATCGTCCGGGGCGTTGAGGCCAGGAAGAGGGTTGAGGGCACACGGGTCGCCATTGCGAGAGGTGTCGTCAAGGCGATGGGAACTGAGAGTGCGATTACTCTGCCTGTCGTCTTGTGCGGGGCGGCGGGCACCATGAAGACCACCAACAAGCGCGTCATGTTCTCCAGGGCCATGCTCATCAGATGTTTGGGAGCAAAAGAAAGAGCGGGCTTGTGAAACAACCACAATGTCGCTCACCTCTGCACCTCGTTTCTGTCCCCGCCGAGCGGGCCGGAACCGAGACATGCCAGCGGGCACGAAAGACCCAAAAGTCCGAGCCGGCAACAAAACTAGCAGCTGTGAAGCTCCGGCGTGGCCCGTAGTTGCGAGCAGTCACGGCAGCGCAGCGCCCGGCCCTGCAAACCACGAGATTCAACCTCCCTCGAGGACGCGAAGTGCCGGAGTGGTGCCTTCAGCACCCCCCCTCCCCCTCGTTCGGGCTGCGCCAATGAGCTCCTGAAAGACATGCCCTCCAAAGCCCGCCTGCGTCACCCCGACGTCCGCACGAGGTGTGTGTCGCCAGCACAGGGTACAGGGCTCCATGGGCTGCAGGCGGAACCGAGACGCGCTGCATGTGGACAAGATGAGGCCGCACGCCCGCCTGCAGGCCGACAGACGACTCCCTTCCGCACGACGGAAGGGCCGGTTTTGTGCCGCAAAGATTTATTCTGTGGCATGGATGAAGTACGAATGACTCGGCACAATGCAGAGATGCGTCCCATCGAAGGGCCTTTCTGTACCCCATCGCGCGGATTTGCCGGACCAGGTGGTGGCGCCAAATAATTCCGGGATGCGAGTAGCCAACTGCGAAGGAACCCGTCGGGTGTCCGAGGAACCACTCTCTACGGCACCTGTGCTTGCCCTGGAAGCAGACGCGCCTATATCACTGCTCCTGCACCAGGTGCATCGTCCCGCCTCCACCGTCCTGTCAGTTATCTCGGCAATGCTCATTGCGTCTCGGAGCCCATCGCTGATGTTCATTCGTACGGCTGCCGTGTCTTATGCGGAGCAGCCCGGCGCCGCCCGTGCCCCCATTTTGGGGCCTGTGGTTGTCTCTTGGGAAGCGTGTTGGTGGGCGCACGGTTTTACCCACTACTGCCCCTCGCGTTGGCCCGGTGCCTATCGCCGTCGTCTATGCTTTTATCCTTACCGGCACCGTCGTGCTGTCCAACGTGGAGCGCAGGGACGTTCTCGTGTGCGTCACGGCGTTGCGCTCGCACCACCCCATTCTTCCTCTTCTACCCGGCGACCTTCAACCTCACCTTGGTGGTGGGACGGCTGTGGGTCGGCTGCGGGTCGGCCCCGGCGCACGCGGGTTTGCCCGCGCGGTCGTCCCGCCACTTTCCATTGCTTAGCATCGCGTGCCTCACTGCTGTCGCGGTCTCCCCGTCCTGCGCCATGAGGCACGTTGACGCTGGCCTGTTTGGCCTCGGGCTCCGGCTGGACAGCGACCAAAGTGTTTTCCACGAGCTCAGCGCCCGCCTGCCAAGCGGCATGTTCGACGGGCACAGCAGTGTTCTTCCGTCACCCGACCACCTCCTCTTCATGGACCTATCCAAGCTCCTGTTGCAGGCCATCGTCACCCTCCTTACCCCCGACCTACGACCGACCCTCAGGGACTCCTTGCGCGAGTCCCTCGCCCATACCGGGCTTCCTTGCACTAAGGTTTACAACGCGAGCAGCAAGACGTACGTCAACAGCCTAGGTATCTCTGAGTGCGCGGCGGTGTGCATCATCGGACTGGACGCGCGTCGAAGAGCCACCCCTGATGCACTGCTGACGGAACCGGTGACTGGTACATCGCCTTTGGGTGTGGCTGTGGACTTATTGAAAGACTGTTACGACGTGGTGCGCCTCGCGTACCTGTATCCCCGTGCCGAGCTCGACGGAGAAGCCGCGTGTATGGAGAGGGACGGCGCCGCGGTGGAGTTGCGCCGGCGCGCGGCTGTTCTTCTGCGGTCCATCCGTGCAGCGTGCGCGCGGCCGGACTGTGCCACCCTGGCGGCAATTTTTGACGCTCGCAGCATCCACCGCATGAGCCAGGCGGCGTGGCATGCCGTACAGCTCCTCGGCTCAATTCGCGACGCGTTTGAGCTCCTATTTGAGAGCATGCATCAGCCCCTCAAGCACTCCATCCGAAGCGGCAATGGACACGACGACATGCGTAGCGCAATGACCAAGATGATGGGCAATGAGATTGTGTCGCGTTTGGCCATGGAGCCGTCCAAGTTCTCTCTGCCTCGGTACTGGCTCCAGCATGCTTCGCTGCGGAAGCTTCGTGATTTTTCCGTGCCGCTCCCGAGCAGTCTTGTTGACAGCAAGTGGACGGCGGGACATTACCGACAGCCGGAAGCTGATGTGCCAATCGCGGCGAAGCTCCTTGTCGCGGGGCGTGTGGCGGAAACGGGTCATGTCAGTTGGCCTCGTCACACTGTCAGGGGGGGGGGTTGCCATCCGGTCGACGGATACTGTGGTGGTGCTAGTGGCGAGTGGTGCCGGCGTTCAAGATGTGCACGTGGCGCGCGTGGGCGAGGAAGTCGAGCCCAGTTTTCATGTGAGCTTCTTTCGTGTCGTGGCAATTTGGGTTGCGCCAGACGGCCAGCCGTCCTCGGTGGTGTCCCCATTTGCCTGTGCCGCGTATGGAGCTTGGAAGTTGGACGAGTCGCGTGTTTTGCACCTACCCATGGGCCATGGCGCCCGCAGGGCATTGACGCTTTATGATTGCACCAGTGCCTGTTCTGCGAGAGAGCGCAGTAGCATTTTAAATGACAGCACCAACTCTGGAGTGCCGTGCGGATGAGAGCAAGGCTCTCCTCCACGGCACGGAAAATCGAAAACGTAGCCGCATTGCTTTCTCATGTGTTCGGGCTTTTGCTAGCCATGGGGACAGCCAGCAATAGGGGACTGCCCACAAGTGGGGGCTCACGCACAACTGTTGGAGGGCGTCGGCGACGCCTTAAAGAGGTCGTTCAGGTGCAGCTCCGCGAGAGGGTTACTGGAGCCCGGGGGGTCAACAGGGCCAGCCAGAGCAAGCGCCCGGGCACCCCTGCTGTACAGAGCGCCTCCGAGCTGCTCTCAGAGGTCGTCGACCACCTCCCCTCATTGCGGGCGGTGCACCCCATATGAGGCACTGAAATTGGACTCCAGGCGGAGGGGGTGCGGAAAGGCCACCACACCAGG
>ENA-ORXC01001445-ORXC01001445.1-marine-metagenome-genome-assembly--contig:-NODE-1445-length-13952-cov-4.475387_pt1 | contig 13952 bp, 8 predicted proteins | sample MGYA00237865_ERZ511478 | MGnify/ENA metagenome assembly ERZ511478 | reverse complement strand
GGGTTTTCGCCCGCCACCCGCGCTGGTGGCGGGGCCGCTGCGGTACCGCCGCCCCCCGCCGCCGCCGCTGGCGGCGCATTTATGGGGCCTTTCCGGGCCGATGAGGGGGCCGCTCTTCCCCCCCCCTGGCTGGCACCCTGGGGCGGGTTTTCTTCCACCGATCGCGGCGGGGTGGGCCGCTGCTCCCCCACCCCGCTATGCGGCCCTGCTGGGGCAGGTGCTTGGCCCCTGGTGGCGGTACTGGGGGGCCGCTGCTCAGCGATTGCCCGGGTCCACCGGTTGGCCCGCTGTTGTGCCTTGTAGCGCACTTGTTGGACCAATCACCGGGCTTATGGCATTAAATGACAGTCTCATGGCCACTCATTTTCGTCCTCCAGCAGGTTCGCCGCCGAGAATGCGTCACACGCCCTCGTGGTCCGTCACTGCGCATTACTGCACGGCCCTTCCATATCCATATGGCACTTCGGGGGCCCCCCACCATTGATTGTCGGGTCCCGAATACAGTAGATCTGTCAGCGGTCTCGGGTTCGACAATTGTGGCTCCGTTGGGGGACCGATTAGATTTTTCGGCGCCAGAATGGGCCCGCTCGTGCCGTTCGGATGGCGGTCTGCGCCTATGTTCCTATTGGAGCTACTCTGGGGGACCGCCTGTCAGAGCCCTCGTTTCACACACTGTAACAGCTGTCGCGACCTCCCGGCCGCTGGCACGGTCGGCGCCATCGTCCCCGTCCGTCGCCGCCGCATCACCCACCACCACCGCCGCGCTTGCTACGGCGCCCACCCTCACCGCGTCCTGGCGGCGGCCCCCGCCCAAGATACACCCCCTCCTGCCGTGGCTGCGCCGCCCCCACCGGCGCTTCCTTCCCGTTCCCGCACCGGCAATGTGACGACCCCTGCGGCCACACTGGCTTTCGGACTAGCGATGCCAGACCGTGTGCCTCGTCTCTTCCCCCCCCCTGTCTCGTTTCCCTTTGCTGGTGACGCGAGCGCAGCTTCGCGCATTACGCGCGCTCTGCGCGCCGCTCCGGATGAGCAGCATGTCGGGCGTGTCGTGCACGGGGAGGCGAGCGGCGTGCGCGGGCGCTCTCTGGGGAGCGGATGGAGTGAGCGCGCTGCTCGTCATGTCCACGGACCGACCGTGAGCGTTCAAAGCTCAACTGTGCGCCGACCGTCAACGGCCGGTCAGCGGGGGCTCGGCGGCAAGGTCAACACGTTCGCGTCGCAACCCGGTGTTGGTGCTCCCCCCGCGGAGCGCGGGGCGCCGCCGCGTCCAGCATCACCTGTCCATGACGACTGCCAAGACGGTACCGGTGACGCGCCTCCACCTGTCGACGTCCGGTTGTCTAAGCGCAAAGGCCGGGGCAAAGGCGCGCCGTCGCTGGCTCAACTTCTTGAGGACGCCATCATCCCCTGCCTCCAGCGGGCGGCGGGCCTGCCATCCTCGAGTGCTCTGGGCAGCAACTCCGCGCGGGTGACCGCAACCATTGTCGGTCATCAAGGAGAGCGTTCGCGTGCTATTGTGCTCCGGTACGGCGCGCGCCGTGACCAAACCGCAATCCTGTGGGTGTCGCCGCGCGGCGGGCTGCTGTGCTCTTGCTATGAGGGGACCCAGAACGCCGCCTTCCTTTCGGTGTCTTCACGGAGCACGGACTGCGTCCACGCGCGGGTGGTGAACAAGTGCATGTCGCAAGAGTGCGTGCCAGTGGACAAGCTGCGGAAGCGGATGGGGCTCCGCCCCGACGCCGTCGACTTTGCCGTCCCGCGGGTGTTTGACAACACGCTCGTTATGTACGTCCTCTACCAACGGGTGTACTCCATTGTAACCTTTACAACGCAGAGCGCCATCTGTGTCGATCCCGGGTGCCGGTCGTTTGCTCGGCGGTGCGGCCATGTCCGTGTGGCTCGCCGAGTGCGTGATGACAAGAAGCTGAAAGATGTCGGTCGACCGGTGGATGGCGTCAAGTCCAAGGGCGGCCCGAAGGCACGCGCGCGCTGGTTGAGCAACGAGGAGGAGGATGACGGGCTGGAGAAGCAGCCGTCGGACACCATCCGCGCCGACGACGACTCCCCCGAGGAGAACCTTTGTCGGCGGGCGCGTCGAAACCTGCTGCCGTGTCGCGGCGAGACCGCCCAAGCTGAAGTGTGGGCACGGACCGCGGATTGGCGGGGAATGCGCCAGCGACTGGAGCAGGGGGACGACACTGCCAAGTTGGATACTATGGGCATCCTCTTCTCCACGGCGCTGGGACAGGGCCTAATCGTGGACGCAGATGAGACGCTCGTCGAGCCACGGTGCGGGAGCTGTGGCCAGCAGCGTGTTGCTCATCACCAAGTCACTGTGGAGCCGGCTCTCCTCTATCATCACCATGCGTCTGCTCCTGCCCTTCAGGTACGCGGGATGCTCCTCGTTGTGGTTGCCGCTTCTTCACTGCGTCGTGCTTCTGTCGTTGTGGTGCCGCCATTTGGACTCCTCTGCATTGCTCGGCCACTGACCAACTGTGACCTGTTCTGGCTCGTTCGCGCTTTTGAATGGATGTGTGTGACACAGATGACAGTCGGGCGGTGGATGTGCAACAGTGAGGACTGCAAGCGGATGGTTGAGTTTGACGGAAACCACGTCGGCCTCTTCTCCTGGCGGCGGCGCAATAAGAACAAGCAGTGGCTCATCTTTACCCGCGGGCTACTCGACAAGCTCTACTCCTTTATCATCTCGGCTCGCACGACGTACACGGCGGCGACGCGGCACCTCGCCGCCGATGTGGCGTGCTTTGAGTTACGCCGGCAAGACGTGGTGAAGCTCGGCACGGTGGCGCTGCGCACGTTTGTGATCCCCCCCGAGAGCGCGCGGTGCCCGATTTGCGGGCCGAATCCAAGGTTCATCGTCATCGACGCGCAGGCCATCGGCTGCACGGATGCCAACGACGTGCACGCCTACCGGCCCGGGGAGAACTGCCCGGTCCTCTCAATTGACAATGCCAAGCTGTGCATTCTTGATAACGCTGCCTTAAGGGCGGCCGTCGAGAAGGTGCTGCGCCACGCCAAGCAGCTGACACCGACGCAGATCCGCGCGCTTGCCGAGTGGCGGCAGCGGACGTCGACGGGCCGCCACCTCACGGTGGAAGGCGCAGCCGCTACTCTGTTCTTTCGGTTCTTCCCACTCGGGGAGGAGACGCCGGCTGCCAGCAGCGTGGCTACGGGGAAGAGGCGGGTCGTTGAGGGTGCCTCGGGTGACGCATCGGGCCGAGCTAGCCCCATGGCGGACAACGCCGACTCGGACGAGGAGATGGAAGGGGAACCGACTGGCACCCTCGAGGATGCCGTGCGCGAGGATGAGGAAGGCAACCTGGTGCTGGGCGGCCCGGGAAAGAAGCCTGCCAAGTCCTTGGAAACGTGGCGCGACCGGATCGGCACCTGCGCTCCCGACTTCAGCCGATACGCCCGTGACAATGACGGCGTTTGGCAGGCCGCGATGCCGTTTCTCCGGGCCATGTTGGCGGAGTCGGCTACAGGCATGTTCCAAAGCCACGACGAGCGCGCCGTGCGGCTACTCGCCGACTCCCTGCGTTTTCAAGATCCGGGAAAGTGGCGCGACGTGACCAAGGCGGTGGACGGTGTCGGCTTCGTTGCCAGCTTTATCGGCATGATGAACGAGGAGATGGAAGCCGAGGAGCCGTTCCGCCTGGCCGTCGGGATGCTGCTGCGGCGGGCGGTGGACGTCGAGAAGCAGGTGGACGACGACTTTGCGTCCGAGGCGTCGAGCCTCAAGGTGCTGCAGAAAGACTGGAAGAATGCCAAGTACTGTCAACTGTGGGGCGGCAAGCCGAGCCCCGCGCAGTTTGCGGCCTGGAAGAAGAGCAACCCCGAGTACAACAAGGCGGATATTGACGACCCCCACGTGAGCTACGAGTTCTTTCCCAGTCTTCCTCGTGTGCGTCCGGCGCTCAAGGATTCTGTCGCTGCGGGGCGACGCGCGAAGTACCGCGGCAAGAAGCGGCACGCTGCTGACATAGAAGGCGACGGGGACGCATGCAATAAGGCCTTCTCCATCACGGCGGGCCTGACGCAGGGGGTTTTTAACGTCGTCTGCCCGCACGTGATCACTCTCGGCTTTCGTGTGCTCTTCCGGGCGGAGAGTGTTGGAGAGGCGCTTTCCATCGTCCTGGAGCGCTTCCCAAGCCTCCCCGCGGTCATCTTCTACGACGTGGCGTGTAAGATTGACAAGAACGCGATGAGGCGCGTGCGGCCCATCATGCGAAACCACGGCACCCGCTGCATCCTCGACCGCCCCCACGCAATCACCCACACCTGCTCCCCGATCTACATGCCGGACCAGAGCTTGGGCGCCACGGCGGGCGTGGCCACCCAAGCCGCGGAGGTGTCCCACTCTGTCTCGGTTGGCAACCGCACGAGTTTGGCGTACATGGCGCCCGCCACCTACATCACCCACCGCATCGTGCAAGTGGCCTTCATGAATATCCGCAAGCTCTACCGGATGCACGCCGACAACCCGTCGGGAGAGAACGATCACATCCCCCTCGCTCCTTTCTTCCACCAACACGTCTCGTCGCGGTGCCAGCGCGGCAGCTCGTGCGCCTGCGAGCCGTCGATGGCGGCCGCTCACAAAACCGCGATGGATGTCAAGGTGGCCAAGAAGCAGGAGGCCATCACCTTGGAGGTCGGCGACCACCAGACGACCGCCACATCCCGCGCTCGCGGCGCGCCGCCCGACGGCGCGCGGGCCGCCGCTCACCCTGCCGAGGAAGTCGACGTGGCCGCCGCCGACTCACACATCCTGCATTCGAGCGGCGCCGAGGCGACCACTTCCGTCCCGCCGTCCTCGCCCACCACCACGGCCGTCCTCTCATCCGACTCTGATGACGACGACGGAGACGACCTGAAGGTGGTGGCTGATGTCGCTGCGCTGCTGTCGGCGGACAAGGCGCGCACCTTGCTGACCATGGAGCACATTGCCTTCATCGACTCGTTGTCGGCGGCCGAGCGCGCCGGCGCGGGGCGCGTGCGACCGCACAACAAGGCCAACATTTCTTTGACTGTTGCTGACTACCGGGCGTTGCGCGACGACCAGTGGCTGAATGACTCGGTCATGAACTCGTACATCGGGTTGCTCAACGACCGTGACGACCAGCTGAGGGAAAGCCACGCCGCCGCGTCGACGGCGGCGGGGTCGAGGACGTACCCTCCCTACGCCGGCACGCGCGTCATGAACACCTTCTTTTTTGATCGGCTGTGGAGCCCCCAGCACGGGTACGACTATGCTGGCGTTGCGAGGTGGGCGCTCAAGGCCGGGCTGGACTTCAAGACGCTTGGCCAAGTGCTCATCCCGATTAACCTCGGCCGCGTGCACTGGGTGCTTATTGTCGTCGACCTCCAGCTGCGCGAGTTCATGTACTGTGACCCGTACGGGGCCGCCGACGGGAGCGGCTACGTGGCGCACGTGCGGAGATGGTTGCGCGATGAGGCTTTGCAGCAGTTGGGGCCCGACGTGTCCGCCGACTTGGCCATTGATGAGTGGGAGGAGGTGGCTTCGCACGGCTTGCCCCAGCAGGTGGACTCGTCCAGCTGCGGCGTCTTCACGCTGCTAGCGGCCAGCTTTCTGGCCGTGCGGGCGACCTGCACGTACACTCAAGACGACGTGCCCGACCTGCGCCGGCGCCTCGCCATTGATCTGTATCTCGATGAGATAGTTTGGACTGCCGTAGACGTTGTGCCAGTGTAGCTTTGTACCGCTTTTATCTGTAGCTCTACATACACTTGTTATCTTCTCCTGTCTTTCTTTGTCCTGCATGCTTCCGCTGGTCATTGTGGGCGGGAGGGTTGCACTCAGAACAGCGGCCCAGCTTAAAAACGTCTGCCGCTGCTGGTCGAGCACAGCGACGTCCGTCCCCTAACGAACAGAAAAGAGGTGCTCATCTGTACCCACATGCCGCGAGTTCCGCATCGCAGCAGAGCGGAACAGAGCAGTTGTATCTTGTAGTAGAATGAGCTGGCCTTGACCACAAGGCGAGGACAGCTAGGCATACTACTTCGCCAGAACGACCTGCCCGATGCCCATCGGGCCTGTACTTTGGTCACAATGCAGGAGCGAGTCCAATTGCTTCAAGTGGGGTTCATGGGGCATGAATAGAAGCAAACCGCTCATGCTCCACCGCGTGCGCAGTGGGTACGCACAAGGCCTCAGTCTTCCAGTGGATGTCGCAGCACAGACCTGCGACGCCCCCCGCGGGGCAGTGCGGTGCCCTGTGTGAAGCGCGTCTTCCCTGGTGTAGAGATAGGTCGCGTTTCTGCTTTGCTGACCAGGTGCGAGCGACGCACCAGGTGCGAACGACGCAAGCAACTACGGCCAGCGCATATTCCCTCCATGACGCACTGCGGAGAGAAGATGAGCATACAACCCAACGGACCCTGAATGTGTTGCATGTTGGGCTGTGCACAGATGGGAAACCCTGTGCATGTCCGCAGTCTGTACACACAGAATCAGCCAGAGTACGGCGCAAACCGAGATGCAAACAACGGCAGTCATACCAGCACTAGCTTCCTAGGCCTACCGCTGAACATTGGCGAGAGCGCGACCGACCGTTGAGCACGACTTTACTCGGGTGAGATGCGTGTACGTTGGACAAGCGTCTATGTCTTATATCGAGTTGTGTCCTACATGAACTAAGGGCCGACAAGAATCACACAAGATGCGTGCAAGCCAGACCTTTAAGATTGGCGCTGCTCGTCATGGTCCAGCAGTCATCAACCCGTTACATCTCTCAGAGTAGCACGCATCAGAATTCTGTGCATTACCAGCTCGTGCGCGGTCCCGCTTCACATAAGAGACGCCGACCATCCAGCAGAGGATTCAATGTCGAGCCGTGTTGGATGCGGCATGTGGACGAGTGTCATATTCTTTGATGGCCGGTGCACCCCTGCTGTAGTATGCTAATCAATGGCGTCTCACACACAGAGCAGTTACGTCCTGTTCAGGGAGACATACACGGCATCAGAGACGCACCGGGCCCCTGGCATGAACAGGAAAGCGGGCGAGACAGCGGTCTCTGCTCCGCGGTCTCACCGGCGCGGAAGCCGGGAGCAGGACAGGGTGGTACCTGAAAGGCTGTTTTTGACGCTTTTTGGTGACTCATGGCTCTTAGCAATGACCAGTGCCTCTTCGCTCCGTCCTTGAGGTGGCTGGGCCAGGTGGTGCCTTGGATATGGATGATGCCCCGGCTGCGGTAGACCACTGTGACTGTGTGCTGGAAGGAAACTCGGTGGACTTTCGAGAGACGATGACACTGGTAATTGTGCTTCTTTGGAATTTGTGGACCACATTGCGATCCTCTCTCGAGATGGCATCTTCGATGGGGGGCTATGTCGGATCTTCCACGAGGGTGCCCCGATGCATCCGTTCGGGCGGTGTTCGGTTGGACCGGCCACGCCGCCGCCCGCATTGGGCGGGCTCTGCACGGTCCTGTATTTGCCGCCACTGCTGCGTGCCAGGCGTGTCCCTGTACCCACAAGAGAGACCAGCTCGTGCCGCTTGTCCTCCTTCCTCTTTGCCCTTGCCCTGATGTAACCAGCCGACGCTTGGTTGTGGTTTCCCGGGGCATCGTGTCCTGCCCGCCATTGCCCCCTACCTTCGCGTGTCTCCGGGTCGCTGCCGACCGGGGCCCGTCGCGTGGTCCTTTGACTTGCGGGGTGAAGCCGCAATCGCCTTCCGTTTTTTCCTTCGTCTCGGTGGCTTGTCCTCCATGGGGAGGGGTGGCGCAAGCGCCCGGCGGTTCGTGGGCATCGTGACTCGGCTGCAGACCGTCTTCCACGACGTCCTCGACGCGGACCTTTTTGGAACGGTGACGGGGTACCTGCTGGACCTCCGGGCGCACGATGTGGTTGCCACGGGGATTTTTGCCACCGACGCGGACGCTGTGTGTTGGTTGACGAACCCCTTGACGCGGGATGTTGTCGCCAGTAGCTGCCAGGAGCATGGCCCAGCCGGTGCCGACGTGGCTCACCTCGGCTGGCTGGCCGTCGTCAACGGGTCTTCCTCGGCTGTGTTTGAGCTCAGCAAGGCGGGCCTGACAAGCGCGATTGCGTTGCTGGCGGCTGCTGGGGCGGGTGTGTCGGTCGCGCGACGCTTTGCGTCAGCGATAGACGCCATGCGGTGGCTTTCCACGTCCGCCGCGTCGGACGTGCTTTCGGTGCTCTCTACGGCGACTGGTTCGGCGGTTGAGGCCCCGCTTGCGGGGCCAGTGCGGGCTCCCTCTGAGGTTTTTGGGGGGGGCGTGGCATCATTTGAGGGAAAGAAGCGGACCAGGGCCTCCATGGCGCTGGAGCGTGTGGCCTACTCGGCGTCGGCATCGCTGGGGCAATGGGCTGGCTCTTGCAAGCCGGCAATGTCCACATCCTCGGCGATACCGCCCCAAGCGGATCTTTGGGATAAGGCCCCGGCTTGTGGCAACGTGCGCCCACACGAGGAGGCGCCCCCGCTGCCGCTACCCTTCGCTCCGAGCAAGAAGCGGAGGCTGGAGACGGTGGAGCCGCCCCCGACCGCCAGCGACCTTCCATCAAGTTGGGCAAGCCGGCCCGTCTCCGGCCACACCGCTGGCGCTTCGGCCTCGTCGGTGAGGTGCTCCGTCGTGACGCAAGGCCATTTGGTCGGCGGCGTCGTCAACCAGCACGACGATCCGCATGCGTCGCGTAGCAGCAGTTGGCATCCTGGCGGTTGCCATCGCGGCGCCGCTCCGGCGACGTTCTCCTTGGGTAGTGGTCCCCGGACGGCGGGCTACACCGCTGTCAGTCGCCAGAGTCCCATTTTGGCGGCGGGCTCCCCGGATGGCCGTCGCGCATCCTCCACAGTGTCTGTCCCGTGCCCCTCTCCTGCGCAGCCGGGCATCCTGGCGGTCGCGCACCGGTCGTCCTCCTCCGGCGTTGGTGCGGACGAGTTGCCAATGCCGGCAGCACGCCACCGCCAGCCCATCGCTTTGGGGCCTTTGTGTTCTCTGGCGGCTACTGGCGACTGGGACCCGCTCTTCAAGCGCCTAGCTGACGCCCAGAAGAGCACTTTTGTCTCTGGCGGCCCGGGGGTGGGAAAGACAACCTTTCTGCGGCGCTTCACTACCTTCTTACGCGAGCAGCTGCCCGGGACCGGGCAGGTGGTTATTTGCGCGCCGATGGGTAGCTCCGCCCACAGCGCTGCCGGCGTGACCTACCACTCCTTCTTCGGTTTTCCGAAGGAGTACACGCCGCAGGAGCGCGACCCATCCAAGGAGGCGACGCGGCTTCTACAGCTACGCAAGTACTCCCACGTGCGACGGCGGCTGGCCAATACCCGGGTGCTTCTGCTCGATGAGGTGTCCATGGTCCCGGCGGACCGGCTCGACGTCATGGTTCAGCTCATGGAGCAGTCGAGGAGCACGTCGACACCCTCCTGTGTCTTCTACGTGTTTGGGGACTTTTTGCAGCTGCGCTCATCCGTGGGCGATTGGGCGTACAACGCGCGGTGCTGGCCCCGGCTGTTTGGGAACAAGGTGCTGGAACTCACCAAGGTGCACCGGCAGCACCAGCTCGACTACATCACGGCCATCCAGGACGCTCGCTTTGGCGTGTATTCCCCTGCTTTGAAGGAGCTCATTGACGCGCGGTCGGTGGACGGGGCCAACTACGAGGCGATTAAGACGACCGTGCTACACCTCGTCCCTACCCACACCAAGGTGCTCACGCACAACAACATGTGCCTGCGGCAGCTTTGTCCCGACGGCGGGCCGCAGCGGTCGGTCGCCGTCGACCGCGTGGAGCTGGACCGGGACATGGACTTGAAGCTCACCACCGAAGACGCTGACAAGTTGCTTCATTCGGTGAGCGTGCGCTCGCGGGATGCGGCTCTTGCGGATTGCTTGGCTCCGGCGGTGGTTCCACACTGTTTGAACGCGCGGGTGATGTATACGTCGAATGCCAAGCTGTCGCTGGGTCTCTTCCACGGTTGCATCGGGTACATCTCATCGTACACGGATGAGGGCACTGCGGTGGTGCGGTTCCCGAACATGCGGTTGCCGGTGGGTGCCCGGTTGACGGACGTGTACGACGCCGGGGACAACTGGGTGGAGGTGTGCTGCCCGCCGGTGGACTTTGAGGCTCGCGTGTACTCGGCAAAGGGGGCTGTCGCGGTGCGCCAGCAGGTGCCGTTTGTGTTGGGGTGGGCCATCACCATCCACCGGTCGCAGAGCTTGACTTTGACCGAGGCCGTGTTGGACATTGATGCGGCCTTTGAAGCGGGCATGGTGCACACTGCTGTGAGCCGCGTGTCCGACTCATCCAACGTGTATGTCAAGTCCTTCAACCCCTTGCGCCTTTTTGCCGCCCCCTGTGTAGTGAAGATGTATCTTGAGACGTGGATGCGAGTGTAGCAGGATCATACTATTTATGCGGTTTCGCGACTAGCACATGTGGAACACTCGGGAAGCATGAAGAGGATGGCTCGCGGACGAGGAACAAGCGTGCTGTGTGCCGCGCTGATCAAGCGGACCATGAGTGGAACAAACAGTCAAAAGGAGCCACCCCGAGGCACTGACTGCTTGGGTCGAAAGGATTGAAGTAGATAGAAATAAAAGGTACTCGTGTTGTTAAAAATTGTCAAGCGGGGCAAGGTCACACACTGTATCTGGGGCGGGGGGAGGCGGTGCACATCCGTCCGCCGCTGATACATCAGTGGCTGTCAGGAGGAGGGGCGGGGAAGATGGGTGCTCGGGGGATGAGGGTAGCTCCCAACTCGATCCAGAAAAAATGGACCCATCTTGAGCATCGCTCAATCGAGTCCGCTTTGTCGGCGTGGGCGTGTGCGGCAAGAGCGGCTCGTCGGATGGCGCATACTCGTCGGCGGCCTCTTGGCGAGCACGTGGTTGTATGGGAGGGCGCCGGCCACTCGACGACGCCGAGCCACGCTCAGCCATCGGCGCCGTCCCCGGTGGTCGGTGACGTTTCTGCTTGCGAACTGCTCTGTTGTCCTTGGCCACGACCGCCGCGTGTTGGGCGCCGGCGCGGGCGACATCCTCATACAGCTTGTCTGCCGGCTCGATATCAGCTGCAAAGAACGATTCCACATCAGGGGGGGGGGGAGCATCCTCCTCGTGCGCCTCACGACCAACAACAGCAGAGGGAACCGGCGATGGCGCAACAGCCCGTGCAGCAGTCAAACCAGACGACAAAAAGGCTTGGCACGTCGCAGAAGAGATGTGAGCATTCTTGCTGTGCTCCCCGCGCCCTGTCGACCCCAGCTGGGTCAGCGCGCCCACATACTCAGCATCCATCATCCCCATGAGCAGCATCACGGCAACACACCTCGTCAGCGGGAGTGAGTCCTTCTCGACAATACGCTCCACGCTCACAACGTCTGGCAGTTCGGACTTCTTGAAGTAGCGACTGTGCCCCCTAGCAATGCCCTGGAGGACCTCGTTGACCCCCTTCATGTCAACGGCGTAGCACCACCGCGACTGGCGCGCAGGACGGCCGCTGTTCCGCACGGCCCCAGTCGTCCCAGGAGGCGCCATCAGTCGAACGCCAGGAGGAGCTTCCCACCTTGCCCACCAGCTGTCCAGAATCTCACCGAGACCGGTCCACGTCTCGGCACGCGTCTCTGTGTGCCGTCTAGAGGATGGCACGGCGTCCCGCCGGCGAAAGCTGTGGTTGCGAGCGAAGAATAGCAAGCTGTCCGTCATCAGCTCCCGCACGGCATCATCGATGTCCTCCCGGTCGGCGATGGAAGCAAGGACGCCCTTGACCGCGGCCAGCGGCCGACCGCTGGGCGTGATGTGAGGTTGCGTGCTGCGGAGGAGGTCAACAGCCGCAATGCGGACAACCGCAGGCTCACCCGCGCCACCGCCTCCGAGCTCAGAGGCTAACGACGACATAGTAGCCACCATAGAGCCGCCCAATGATGTCGAGCCGTCCTTGTCCGCCTGACCCGGCGCCTTGTCGACCGCCGCGTGGTCGACGGCCACGCCGTTCATGGTCCCACCGCCATCCCCAATGACAACTGTCCTGGAGGTGCCCGTCATGACCTTGGCCCCCTTATTCCCTCCGGCCTTGTCTCCGATCGGCGTGGCCGCAGCCGTCTTCACGAGGTTGAACGCCGCCCCAGAGTCAACGGCGGCGCCCGAGCCGCCAACCGATCCGCCACAGCCGAGCGATTGGGCGCCTCCGTCCGACTGACGACCCACATCCAAGCCCGGCGAGGCTGGTGTGCCGATGATGAGCCCTCCTGGAGCCACAAAAGCCCCTCGTGCAGCTGGCGCGTGATCGACCTCAACGATAGCGTCGGGCGTCTTGTCCTTGGTCACGTCGAGCAGCACCTGCGCGTTGGCAGCCACAATCGCGTTCATCTCGAGGTGGCGGTACGCAAAAGCCATGCCGACGTTGACGACCCGCTGGGCGTGCCGGTCCTCGTCGTGGAAGAAGCCAAGGCGGTCATGGACTCGGATCCACAAGTGCTCAGGCGCCTCATGGGCGCTGGCGGCAGGAGCAAGCCGGCTCACGGCGGCGTGCACAGCTGCGCTGTAGCCGACAAGATGCTTGTCGAGTTTTGCCGCGGCGACGTGGTAGTTCCGCAGCAGGCCCGCCAAAAAGGAGCCCTTCTGCTCGTCTTCAATGCCGAGGTCGATGAAGAATTGGATGTACTCACGGTCGCGCGTCCGATCGTCATCGGCTGTCGCACCGGCTTGGCGGGGCTCCATGAGGCCGTCTAGAGAACAACAAAAGCAGGCACACGAACAAACGAATAAAAGCAACTGAGAAAATAACAACGGAGTCAGAGACTAGCCACATGCTACTGCCCGCGGCTGGAGGTGCGTACAAGAAAAGTGCGCTCAGATGCAGAGGTCCCCCTACTAATACAAGAAAGAGGCGCCACGGCCCCAAGCAATTGCACGTCACATACATTGTAGCAGGCCGTGCAAGCAGCGAAGAGCCAAGGGAATCCGGCGGCGGTGACAGCGCGAGTTGGCGAGCGATACGGCAGGGGCAGGCGAGGCGGGACACCACGATAGCGCGCCAACGGAGGGGACAGCCACCAAAGTAAAGGGTCCCAGGAAGAACAGTGGAAGCGGGTGAGGCCGGCGGCGACGTCGGCATGTAGTCACCAGAGGAGGTCGCGGGGGTGTGTGATAGGGGGTGACGGTGGGGGTGGGAGAGGTGGTAGCGACGGGGGCGGGGCCGGCGACGTGGGTGGGGCCGGCGACGGCTGCGGGGGACGGAAAATGACGGGGACACGGCGCTGACCGCGAGCGGTCCGCGGGGTCGTAACAGCCCGTGCGCTCCCCTCTCCTCACGAGATAGAACACATGCCCGCTGGCATGTGGTACAGAGGGGGGACGGCGGCACCCATCCTAGAGTGACCTTGGCAGCGATCGGTTGACAGGCCGTTAACTGCGGCGACAGAGGCCATCGAGACGGTCCAATCAACCATCGAATAAGGCGGGTGGGTGGCTCGGTCACTTCCTCGTGCCCGCCACGCGCCCAGGCCAGGAGAAACGCGGGTCACGGAGGTTGACGACAGCGCTTCACCGCTACCGTGCCGCGTCTATTGACGGGGTGCCGACGACGGGGATCGACGGCCATCCTCAAGAGGTGGACCGAAAATATCGGGGCACACGAAGAGATCCGATCCGCCTCCCAGTCGTAACAATTCCGAAAACAAGCCCACTCCGTCGCTATAGAGTCCTGCTCCGAATTGACGAGGAAGATCGATTCTGGGCCGTCAGTCGCGCGCCATCTCGGCCCTCTGACCCTGTCGCGGTCCATCTCGCGTCCAGGGAAAGCCTCATCGGACCACCCTTCAGCAGGATATGCTCTTTCGCGACTCAGCGGGACAAGTCACGGGACATAGCGTTGCCATCCGGCGGTATCTCCCGAAGTGACGGATAGGCCTCCAGATCGCTCCCAGATTGACCTACCCCCCC
>ENA-ORXC01001441-ORXC01001441.1-marine-metagenome-genome-assembly--contig:-NODE-1441-length-13996-cov-848.835980_pt1 | contig 13996 bp, 15 predicted proteins | sample MGYA00237865_ERZ511478 | MGnify/ENA metagenome assembly ERZ511478 | reverse complement strand
ATTAGGTCAGATGCCTTTGTCGGGCGAAGTTAGTAATTTACTTCGGGCTTTGCAATTTCGGGCTTTGTTTTGTATTTCTATGATATGAAAGTATTACTCGACATCGCACCAGATAAAACGGACTTTGTTCTCGAACTACTACAGAATTTTGATTTTGTAAGTGTGGAAGAAGTACCCGGAGAAATAACCGATGCTCATAAGGCTATTATTGACGGACGACTTGCCGATTATAGAGCAAATCCCGATAGTGCTTTGGATTGGGAGGAAACGAAGAACGAATTGTCGAGAAAATGGTCAGGTAGTCTTTCCGACGAGACGGCAGATAAGATGTTGGAATATACCAAAAGGTAAATCAAACCACCACTTCCAAAGCCCCAAGGACTTCCTTATACAACGTTCTCAATTCTTGAATAATCTCTTTCGGCAGATTCCCGGAGAGGGCTGCAGAGATGAGTTGTTCGGCTTCGCGGGGCTGACCGCACTGAAAGGCGAGCCATGCAGCACTGCGAAATAAAACCGAGCGCGTAGGTTCGGCTTCGGTTTTGTGAAAGAGTTGCCAAGTGGCGGTTTTTTCTTTTTCAAGGGCAGTTTTGAGTAATTGCAAATAGCGGATATTGTCACCTTCGCGTTGCGCAGTGTAGGCCTGGTGGGCGATGTGCATCGCTTCTTGGTGGAGTGATTGTGTTTGGCTCATATTTGATTCAAAAATACTAATTTCCAACAGCTTTTGCAATATTGCGCTTTATTTTGTATTTTTACTGAATGAAAATATTACTCGACATCGCGCCGGAAAAAACGGACTTTGTACTTGAATTGCTACAAAACTTTGATTTTGTAAGCGTAGAGGAAGTGTCAGAGGAATTAACGGATGCCCAAAAAATTATTTTGGATGAACGTTGGGCAGATTATATCGCAAATCCTGATAGTGCCTTGGATTGGGAAGATGTCAAAAACGAACTTATTACAAAATACAAACCAGCATAACCCCATTATTCGTTCCCACCCAAAAACAACTCCGGCACCTGCGGCATCCCCAACCACTGCGCGATTTTATTATATTGCTTGCCGATGTCTTGGGCGATTTCTACGCCGTGTTTCATGCCTTTAATCGTTTTACCGAGTTTAGATTTATCGTCGCCCAAATCCTCTACGATGCGACGGAGTTTTTTGGCGATACCTTTCTTTTTGACTTCCTCTTTGTTGGCACCTTCTATTTATTCAGCGTCAGCGTCTGTGCATTGCTGACCCAGTTGATGATACGATACACGCCCTGACTAATCCATTCGGGATTGAGTACCAGCGTTTCGTACTCGTCTATGCCTGTACACCACTAACTGATTATCTTTGGAATCACCTTTTTTATTTTGTTGTATCGTATAAGGCGTAAGTCAGATGTAATAAGAGGGCATTGGAGCATCATTGCCGAGGCAAGCACTTGTTTATCGTGATTATCGAAGTTGTAATTTGACTCAATATCTTGTATCTTTATAAAGTTTTCTAAGACTTCCTTTTCCAAAGGCTTGATTTCCATATTGCCACGATTCTTTATTCTTTCGAGTACCTCAAAACGTATCAGTGCAGCTTTCGCCTCACTGATAAACCATTTCTTGAATATTTCAACAAAAACTACGCTCGGAAAAATGAGTATTATTGAATCTTCATGAAATGCCCTGTCTATCAAGTTAATAGCATCATCAGATATTTGAGACGGTTGCCCAAAAACATCAGAGAAGTACGAAATCAGTGAAGTCGTATCGACTACAAATCTCTTAGTCATAAATTGGTTTTTGGGCTTCTATCAAACATTCTTCAAGACTGGAAGTTCCCGGTAAATGATTGACATACATACGAGTAATAAAATCACTATCAATTTCTTCTACATGAAAATACGCTTCTTGTTTAAGTGAATACACGAAGTCAACGATAGGTTTGCAAACGATACCTCGTTTCATGTATTGTTCGAGAATAATTGACAATTGGTGATTGATTCCGATAAGTTGAACGTCCCAATCTTTACAATCTTCAAATAATTTCTCAATATATTCATCGTCATAAGATACCTCTCTAATCTCTTTATCTAAAATTTGCTTATACTCTTCACGAGTAAGACAGTGAGTGATAGTTTTCATTTTCCTTTGGCTTTTTCGTGCAGATTTTCTATTTTTTCATCTACAATATCATTATGGATTTGCGGCATTTCTTCTGATTCACCAAATACGTTCTCAACAAGTTGTTTGTCTATTTTAGTAAAACCCTGATCTACAGCTTTTTCTATCAATTGATGCGCTTTCTCTAAAATTTCAGCTGCATTTAGTCTTGATTTTTCACTTATTAAATTGATTGCATCTTCATCAAAAGGAGCGACTTCATCGGCACTCTCCTCAATTCTATATTCTGATAAATATTTTTTCAATAATAAAACTGCATGACTATGAGTTAATTTGCTAAACTTTATAATATGACGGGAATTATGGTTGCTGGAAGATAAAGGGCTACGTTGTTCCATACCCGATTCGCTCCATGCTTTTTCTATTAATCTATGAACTCCCGCATGTAGAACAAATATAAAATTATAAAATCCAATTTTAGCATTTTTAGATACGTTATCAAAAAGATTAGCGCGTATTTCTTGTGCAAATTCTCTTCTTTGTCTATCACTTTGAAAGTCTGGGATTCTCTCAAAATCATCCACGATGATATAAGACCCGTTGAAATCACTTGCTAAGAAAAAATTAACTAAATCAGTAAAAATGAAATTTAGTCTTTCCTTACCTTTTTTTAAAGCTAAATAGTATTCTCTGAAATGATTTTGATTAATTGGGTGTGATAGATAATAGTTTGTTTTATCTTTTAATAAAGGAAAATCTTTAGTTAGTTGCCCTAAATTCTCATTCTTGAATATCACTGAAGCAATATCAGCTATTTTATATGCTTTTTCTTTAAACCACTCACTGCTGTTGAGTTTAGTAATTATATCCTCTAAATCGCTGAACTCCTTTTCAATATTAAAGTCTTTATCTGATTCGACAATAGCTGCCAATCGTAGCGAGGCAAGACAATATTCTATTATTCTTGATTCTAAAATAGCTTCAAAAAATAAATCAATAAAACTATAAAAAGATTTGGTACGACCGCTTTGTTCTGGCGATAGGTAGACTCCAAAGCACTTATTAATGTCTTCAGAAATATCTAAGCAATAGTTCTCATTTATCTTTTGTAATAAATTTAATGAAAATGCAGATTTTCCATTTCCTCTACCGATATAAGACTCGTCCATTATGTAGCCCAACCGGAGATGATTCAGATTACTCTGTGGGACTTTTAGAAAATTATCTTCTATTTTTTTTAATTCAGATGCTCTAATTTTGTTTTCATAAATTTTTCCGTTATATCTATTATCAGGACTACCTTTATTGATAGTCGGGCTGGTAGGAAAGGGATTTTCCTTTAGGTTTAACTTTTCGTATCTTCCCTCAAATGAGGGGATATTATCTTTTGGTTTTTTAAGTATATTCATGGATATTCTTTTTATAATCAATGGTAATTATATTTTTATATTTTCCATTAATCAAGACAGGTTCTCTTTTTAAATATATTGCGTTGGTCTCTTGCGGAAGTTTATCAACTTCAAGCGAAATTTGAACTTTTAAAGCTACTTCACCTTTTAAATTCATCGTATAAATTTTCTCTAAAAATTCATCAAAGACAAAACTCGGTATTCGCATTTTGTAACAAACCTTTTCTCTTAAATCGGATAATTGAATAAAGTGCGTTCTTCTTGACCTCCTCAAATCAAAATAAGATTCTACAAGTGCATCTACAAAAGATTCTCGCGCTTTGTTAGAACCATTCAACTGTTTACCATCCCAGTCGGGTTTGTGCATGTAAAGTTTTTCATTATTCGGATATTCAAACATCAATTTGAAATCTTTATTTTTCGTTTCGTCAACTATTATTGAGGTAGGATAGACTAATCTACCGTCAAAATCAGGGTAAAAATCAGTAGTATGAACCAAACCTAATTGTTTGCCACGTTCTGCCCAAATATTGAATGTAGTGAATGAAAACCGATAACCATAAATATGTTCGAGAAAATAATTTAGCCAAAATTTCCTAAAACGCAACGTAATTGTCTTATGTAACTTCCGATTATACAATGCTTCTCCGTCATTTGATAACAGACCATCATCAACAAGTTTTTTGAGTAATAACTTTTCGTGTTCATCTAAATTTTTCGTCTTTTTCGTATATTTTTTAATGTCATCAGTTAGTTGCTCCTTCAAACGATTTGAGTATTCAAAGATATGTTTATTTTTGGTCATCATAGATTTATCAAATCCTAATTTTTTCGGAGAATAAGTCGGAAATATTAACAATCCACCCTTCGCTTTATTTTGTTTGTAGCATAATTCCACTAAACCACGAAATACCGATAGTTTAGTTTCCATTAATTGAAAGATATACCAATTGAATTCTAACTTATTGATTTGATATTTCTTTAAAGCCTCAAGACCTCTCTCAGTAACGAATATTTTTTGTTCATTAACTGATATTAGATTATAGCTGTTTGATTCGGATATAACATTTTGGAATGTATATTCTAAGCGGGGCTTCTTACCCGGTTCTGCCTCCTCCTCCGATTTAGTTAGCTTTCTGTATTTAGAGTCTCCAAGATTAAATTCTTGACTTAAATCCCTAAAAGACTCAAAAATCGCATCCCGATTAGAATAAAGAGATGCACTCTTCAACAATATATAAAAGTAATCGAAGAAGTAGAATTTTTTACCAATCTGAGGAGCTGACTTCATATAGTATAAATGGTGAAGAAATATCAAGATGTAATTTTACTTACTCAACAAACAAAAATACACAATTCTCAACACAAAAACAGAACAGAAGCGCATAAAGTTCTTTTAAAAGTCAATTCCGTTCACCATTAATCATTATTCCCCCAAAATATTCTTCAACTCATTCAATTTCAAAAGCGCCTCAACTGGAGTCAGCGTATTAATATCCACCTTTTGAAAGACCTCCATCATGCGATTAAATTTCGGGTCAACCGCTTCAAAAATGTTCATTTGATAATTTTGGACGGGCATCTGTTGGAGGGTTTGGTCGATGTCGGTGCCGGAGATACGTTTTTGTTCCAGTTGTGCGAGGATTTCGTTGGCGCGTTGGACGATAGATTTGGGCATACCTGCCATCGTTGCGACGTGGATACCAAAGCTGTGTTGCGAACCGCCGGGCGTGAGTTTGCGTAGGAAAATCACCTTTTTGCCGACCTCTTTTATGGCGATATTGAAGTTTTTGATGCGTGGAAATTTGGCGGCGAGTTCGTTGAGTTCGTGGTAGTGGGTGGCGAAAAGCGTCTTGGGTCGGGCGGCTTTATTATTGTGCAGGTACTCTGCGATAGACCAAGCGATAGAGATGCCGTCGTAGGTACTCGTGCCGCGACCGATTTCGTCGAGTAGGATGAGGCTGCGGTCAGAAACGTTGTTCATAATGCTCGCCGTTTCGTTCATTTCGACCATAAAAGTCGATTCGCCCGACGAGATATTGTCCGATGCACCCACGCGCGTAAAGACCTTATCTACGATGCCGAGTTTCGCACTTTTGGCAGGCACAAAACTACCCATTTGCGCCATCAGACAGATGAGTGCCGCTTGTCGCAAAACGGCGGATTTACCCGACATATTCGGACCGGTAATCATCAGAATTTGTTGCTCGTCATTGTCGAGATACACGTCATTGGGGACGTAAGGCGCGTCGGGCGGGAGTTGCTGTTCGATGACGGGGTGGCGACCTTCTTTGATGTCAATGCTAAAGCCATCGTGCATTTCGGGGCGACAATATTCGTGCTTCAACGCCACTTCCGCGAAGGCAATCAGGCAGTCGAGTTGAGCGATGATAGCACCGTTTTGTTGTATCGGAACGATGTAATCCGCAAGGTCGGCGACCAAGCGTTCAAAAAGTTCTTCTTCCAAAACCAACATCTTTTCCTCTGCGCCCAATATCTTGACTTCCAGTTCTTTAAGTTCCTCCGTAATGTAGCGTTCCGCATTGGTGAGCGTTTGTTTGCGAATCCAATTGTCGGGAATTAGTCCGAGATTTTTGTACTTATTCGTCACTTCGAGGTAGTAGCCGAATACGTTGTTAAAACCAATTTTGAGTTTGGCAATTCCGGTGGCTTTCGCCTCGCGTTGTTGGATGCCGAGTAGGATGTCTTTGCTGTTTTTCACCAAGTCGCGCAACTCGTCCAAACCTTCGTCGATGCCATCTGCCATCACGCCGCCTTTTTTGAGATTGACGGGTGGGTCTTCTACGAGATGCGTTACGATTTTTTCTCTTATTTTCAAACACAAATTCACACGGTCAGCCATCTGCACGAGGTTCTCGTGACCGCTTTCTGCCAACATATTTTTTATCGGTTCTATCGCTGCCAATGACCGCCCAAGTTGCCTCACTTCTCGCGGATTTACTTTGCCCATTGGCACTTTTGACACCAAGCGTTCTATATCGCCGATCTGTCGGATTTGTTTGATTAGGAGGTCGGTTGTATCGCGTTCTTTGATGAGATATTCGACTGTTTTGAGCCGTGATTCTATGTCATTTTTTCTCAATAAGGGTAATACGACCCACTTTTTCATGAGCCTTCCGCCCATTGGTGAAATCGTTTTATCCAGTACATCTACCAAAGGAGTGCCGGACTCATGCGCACTATAAATTAACTCTAAGTTACGTATCGTGAATCTATCCAACCATACATATTTTTCCGCTCGAATCCGACTAACCGAGTTGATATGTTTTAGGTTATTATTCTCTGTTGTGGCGAGATAATGCAAGGCTGCACCTGCCGCAATTTGAGCGCATTCCATTTCCTCTACACCAAAACCTTTCAAGGTCGGCACGTCGAAATGTGTCAACAATTTTTCGCGCGTATAATCGGGCTGAAATATCCAGTCTTCGAGCGGATAGGTATAGAGTTTTCCACCAAATTGACTATTAAAATTCTTTGCTTTCGCCTTAGAAAACAGGACTTCTGAGGGGTTGAAACTTTGTAATAATTTATCCGTGTATTGTTCATTTCCTTCACTCACGAGGAGTTCGCCTGTCGAAATATCCAAAAATGCGATGCCGTAATGTCCTTTTTGTCCGTAATGTACCGCTGCGAGGAAATTATTTTTGTTGTGGTCGAGGAGATTGTCGTCAGTCGTTACGCCGGGTGTCACGATTTCAGTGACGCCGCGTTTGACGATTTTTTTGGTTTTACTCGGCTTCTCCAATTGCTCACAAATCGCCACGCGATAGCCCGCCCGCACGAGTCGCGGCAGGTAGGTATCGAGCGCGTGATACGGCACGCCCGCGAGTGGCGTTTGGTCGCCGCCATTGTTGCGCGAAGTGAGGGTGATGCCGAGTACACCAGCTGCTGTGACTGCATCATCGCCAAACGTTTCGTAAAAATCACCTACGCGAAACAATAACAAAGCGTCGGGGTGCTTTGCCTTCGTTGCGTTGTATTGCTGCATCAAAGGAGTGATTTTTTTATTTTTTGAACCTATTTTTGAACCTGCCATATTTTGTGTTTCGTAGTGCGTAATGGAACACGGATTTTGGCAGATTGGGCGGATAATGCGGATTTTTTCGTCTCCAAAAACTCGCTTTGTATTTTTAAAATGCAAGGCGAGTTTTTGGAGAAAGTATATTAAGATGCGTTGCCGATAGCGATCGGCAACGCGCCTTTTCACTACAAGCGATTTATAATATGCTTATTTCTAAATAAAAAAATCTGCGTCATCCGCCAAATCTGTGCTAATCTGCGTTCCATTCCTGCAAAATTACTGTATTGTAAGTGAAACACGAAATGAATAGGTAATGGGAAATGGGATTGGATGAATTTTTTGGGTCATCGTAACACAGACATTCCTATCTGTCACGTCCGGCACAGACAGGAATGTCTATGTTATGTTATTTCAAATAATCCTCATAAGTATCCTCATACTCCCAAGCATCATAAGCATCAGAATTGGACGTAAACTCCCTGATGTCCGCTTCATCTGTTTTGGAATCCTCATTTGTTTGTTTTTTCACTTGAATCTCCTCAATAGGTACGTGTGTAATATCCGTCCGCTCCTCATTGGGAAATTTGGGGGCTGTCTTTAAAACTTGCCTTTTACTCATAAAATGTATTTTTCATAAAGATACAATTTTTTTATAAAGATACAATTTTTTTATAAAATCTCCCGTATCTTTATACCGTGAATCACGAAATATATATCCGTCGCACACTCGAATTGGCTGAACGGGGTGGCGTAGCTGTCAGCCCGAATCCAATGGTCGGTTGCTGTATTGTGCATGAAAATCGTATCATTGGAGAAGGTTGGCATGAGCAATATGGCGAGGCGCATGCAGAGGTCAATGCCATAGCGAGCGTGCCGCCCAAAAACCGTCATTTAATTGCACAATCAACGCTTTATGTCAATCTTGAACCTTGCTGTTATCATGGCAATACGCCGCCTTGTACAGACTTGATTACGAGGCACTTAATACCACGAGTCGTCATTTGCAACCTCGACCCAAATCCTCGTATTTCAGGAGGTGGCGTAGGTGTGCTACGCGCATTGGGCGTGAAGGTATACACGGGCGTACTCGCAGACGAGGGCGCGTGGCTCAACCGCCGTTTTTTTACTTTTCATAAAAAAAAACGCCCGTATATAATTCTAAAGTTCGCGCAGTCTGCGGATGGTTTTATAAGCAAAAAAAATGAACAAACATGGATTAGCGGAAAGGTAGCGAAGCGACTGACGCACAAATGGCGCAGCGAAGAAGACGCTATTTTAATCGGTACAAATACGGCGGAAATTGATAATCCACAATTGACAAATCGACTTTGGGCGGGTGCGTCGCCTGTGCGTGTGGTTTTGGACAGAAGGGGGCGATTATCGACTGATTTGCGGGTGTTTGACAGTACAGCGCGGACGATTATTTTTTCGGAAAATGAAGACGTAAAACAGTTTTTCAAATCGTCTAATGTGGACGTGACGATTTGTAAAATCGTTTTACGTGACCTATTGAATCATTTATACCAATCCAAAATAAAATCCATCATAGTAGAAGGCGGCGCACAATTACTGCAAAGTTTTATTTCAGAAAATCTGTGGGATGAAGTACGTATTTTCACCGCAAGCCATCATTTAGGCGAAGGTGTGGCTGCCCCCAAATTGGACGGAAAAATGGTGCAGCAAATTAGTATTGAGAACGACACTTTAACAGTTTTTCAAAGCATTTGATAAAGCCTGTTTTTGTCGATATCTGGACTTTAGACATTAGGTAATCGGGAAATTAGGTAATTAGGCTAACGAAAGCATAATTCGCTATTTATCAGCATGATAAAAATTGTAATAAAGTTAATTTAAAATAAAATGCAAATCAACGTAAATTATTGATAATGAGTAATTTACCTAACTACCCAGTTCCCTAATTACCCAATGTCCAAAGTCCAGTCGATGTATGACACTCAATTATAAAGTCTTAATATAACAGACAGGCACTCACGCAAACATCTCCCGTTCCACGATTTCACAAATAATATGTCCGATTAAAATATGACATTCTTGGATGCGCGGCGTGTCTGTCGAAGGCACATTGAGCAGCACATCACAATATTCTGCCATCTCGCCGCCCGTTTTGCCTGTCATTCCTATGGTGAACATTTTTTGCTCCTGTGCCTGTTGGAGTGCGCGGACGATATTCGCAGAATTTCCCGAAGTTGAGATAGCTACTAAGACATCGCCTTCACGCCCTTTCGCCTGTACCATACGCGCATACACATCATCAAAACTATAATCATTTGCCACAGCGGTCAGAAAGGAACTATTGACATGCAAAGCCTCGGCAAACAGTGGCGGTCTATCCAAATAAAACCTACCCGACAGCTCCGCCGCAAGATGTTGAGCATCTGCCGCACTGCCGCCGTTTCCACAAAAAAGCACCTTTCCGCCAGCTTTAAAACTATTCTTTATGATATTACTCGCAATCTCTATAATTTTCGTAAAATACTCACCTTCAAGTAATTGACTTTTCAAATCAATACTTTTTTTGATAATATTTTTAATATCGTTCTTTATCCGCTGTTCGTTGTTTGTCGTTTGTTCGCCATTCATCATTATTCATTTATCGTTCATTAGACTTTATTTAGGAATATTTTGTATGCATGGAACTTTTGTATTTTTTCGATAATCGAGCCTCATTTTGAGCCGCATACCCTACGGTACGGGGCGAAAAATAGGTGAAGAGTATCGGAAAAAGACAAAGTTAGCTGTATACAAAATATTCCTAAATAAAGTCTATTATTACTCCGAGTCTTTCAGAATTTCCTTAAACACTTCTGTAATTTTCCCAAATCCATTTTCCGCGACTCGCCTTCTGATATTATCCTCAAAATCCACTGTTTTTGCCAATTCAAAATAATGACGCACGCCTGCTGCAATATGATATTTATCTGCTTTCGCAACCATAACTGCCGTTTTTCCATCGTCCACAAATTCGGCGAAGCCGCCTACATCCGTAATCACAGCGGGTTTATTATAACCGTAAGCAATGTTCAAAATACCACTCTGCGTACCCGAACGGTAAGGCATCACGACGACTTCGGAAAGTTGAAAATACTTCGCCAACTCTTCATTTGCAATGTATTGGTTGATAACTTTTACTTTGTCGCCAATGTTTAGTTTTTCTATGATGTCAAAATAAAATTTGGGGTCGTCATAAAACTCTCCTGCGACGAGTAGGCGTAAATTATTGTCTTGGGCAACGAGGTCGGCAAAAGCTTCGAGTAAAATATCCAAACCTTTGTATCGACGGACATAGCCGAAAAATAGCAAGACTTTATTGTCCGCTTCAAAGCCCAGTTTTTGCTTTTCTGCCTGTTTGTCAATGCCTTCATCAGCTTTAAACCAACCAAATATTGGTAATTCAGAACGGTAAATCTTTTGCCCGCGACTATATTGAGGCAGGTCTTTTTCGACGATATTGGACAGTGCGAGAAATTTATCGGCGTGTTTAAGTCCTAATTTGGTAAGAAATTGGTCGATTTTTCGCGATTCATGCGAAATGACATTTTCTGTAATGAACAATATTTTATTTGGGAAATGTCTACGAAGCATCGCGCTAATCGCACGATTGGAAGGTCCGAAAAAGGGTTGCCACCAGTCAATTGCCACGAGGTCGGGGTTCATTTTTTTGATATATTGCGCCGTGCGCCACCACGAAAGCGGTCCCATAGAATTGACCATTCGCTTACCCGTAAATTCCGAATAATGCTCGTCACTCTTGTCGAATTGCGTTGTACCCGGAAATAATAAACTCGGATATAAGACCTTGTAATTGATGAGTTCTACCTCAAATTCTTTCGATAAGGCTTCGTGAAGGTGAGAAATAAACAAGGCATTGCCCCCACGATAGGGGTAACACGGACCGATAAGTGCAATTTTTTTCTTCATAATTTCGAGGTGCAAAATACGGGAAATTGTTGGATTGCTGAATTGTTTGATTGTTAAATTGTTTTGCTTCGCTTATTATTGGATTGTTTCGCTCATCTCCAATACAGGGTGAAAGTAACACAGGCTTCTAGCCTACACTGTGTTACTTTTCCTCGAAAATGACTTTCACTCTATATTGGGGATAAGCGAGCAATTTAACAATCGGCGAAACAAAACGATCAAAAAAATCATTCCCTTCGCGGTTTTTTCATTGAATGTACGTAGCCGTCCATCATTTTTTGGCAAGCGGTGATGGTTTCAAGAAATTCGTCGAGTTTGTCTTCGCCGATGTATTCGAGGTCTTCGGCGATGAGGAGGAGGGTTTCGAGTTTGTATAGATGAGCTTTAGCGGCTTGGAATTGACGCATGGTAAATTCCCAATATTTACCACTGACTCCAATGGCGATGTCGGTGGGTATCTGCACGGCGGTTTCTCGGAGTTGCTGCGCCAAACCTTGTTTTTCTTCTTCGGGAAACGTCTGTACGAGTTGGTACACGTCAGATGCCATCTGCCTACTTTTTTGCCAAAACCTCAATTCAGGGTAGTTCATTTTTAAGTTTAAGTTTAAGTTCAAGTATAAGTTTGAATCATATTTAACATATTGGATATGATTTTTTTATGTAAAAAAATAAACCACTTACTTCAACTTTGTGTGGGTAAGTAGTGAGACAAAAATATCCTTACAATTTTGACGGTTTCTTTTTTCGCTATTTTTCCCTACAAAAATCCTTATCCCGAATCAAGTACGGGACAGGCTGTAGCGTAGGCTATGTACGGTTTTTGTAAGAAAAAATATCGAAAAAATAACCACGTCAAAATTGTAAGCCTATTTTTGTCCCACTACTTAATACACTGTTTCACAAATTTATTTACTTTTTTGAGTATTTCTTCTAAAATGACTCTTCACCAAAAAATCCTTAAATACAGTGAGTATTCGCGTCATTTTTGATTCGATTCATTTCAAAATAAACGTCAAAAAATGTAAATAAATTTATAAAACAGTGTATTAAGTGAAAGAAAATAAATAACATGTGCCATTATACTCGTCTTTTTCCGTCTAAGGATCCTTTGAAATCCTTATCCCGAATCGGGGTTCGGGACAGGCTGTAGCTAAGGCTATGTGCGGCTTTCAAAAAATCCTTAGACGAAAAAAATACTTCGTATTATGGGACATCTTATTTAATTTCTTTCACTAAATGGTTTAATTTCATTTAAAATTAGTAAATTATGCGAAAAAATATAGCACAAATTCATTTTTTTCATATAATTTTAGGTAAAAAATTCGCACTATTCGCGTCCTATCATCCTAATTTTACCTTATATTTGTGCGTAACACAGACATTCTCGTCTGTGCTGCATGTACAGACAAGAATGTCTGTGTTACGTTACTATTATGCTAAAATCACAAAATCTACAATACAGTTATTCAGCAAATACTCAACTACAATTTCCTGATATTCAGTCAAATACAGGCGAACACTGGCTGATACTCGGACAGTCGGGTTGTGGCAAGACGACCTTGCTACACCTTTTAGCGGGCTTGCTGACACCCAAACAGGGCAGCGTAAAAATAGGTGATACAGAAATGACGAAATTGAGCGGCGCAAAGCTCGATAAGTTCAGGGGACAGAATATTGGGATTGTGTTTCAAAAACCACATTTTGTGAAGGCATTGACGGTAGTCGAAAACCTCCGAATGGCACAGTACCTCGCAGGTGTACCGCAAGACGACGCACGTATCAAAGCGATTTTGGAACGCCTCAACCTCGCACACAAACTCAAATCGCGCACCGATGCGCTTAGTGAAGGCGAAAAACAACGGGTAGCTATCGCACGGGCTATACTCAATCGCCCCGCCGTGATTCTTGCCGACGAACCAACTTCTGCTTTAGATGATAAAAATTGTGAGGAAGTGATTCAACTCCTTAAAAATGAGGCGAATGAACAACAATCGACCTTATTTATCGTGACGCATGACCAGCGTTTGAAGGATAGGTTTGAGCATCGGATTGTTTTGTGAGTGGAGGAATTTTGAATGACTTTATGCTATTGCAAAACCTGCTAATCCGTGCATGTAAGGTGGTCGAAATCCCAAAACAAAATGCTTCTTATGAATACCGTATTCTGCTAATTCTACATCCAACAGAATTTCAGTGTCATTTTTTTTGCACCCAAATATTTCCAGTTTCAGAATTAATATCTAAGTGAATTAAAACATCATGTATATACCTTTTCTCATGCCAACCTAATTCAACTAATTGAAAATGATTGTTTTTTGTATCTATAATTGCTTGATATATTAAATTATTTCCCAATCCATTGCTCTTTTCTTTGGCAAGTTTTTCAATGTACTGAACTAAAATTTTTTGATATTTTTCTATCTTTAAGTAGTGGGACAAAAATAGGCTTACAATTTTGACGTGGTTATTTTTTCGATATTTTTTCTTACAAAAACCGC
>ENA-ORXC01001439-ORXC01001439.1-marine-metagenome-genome-assembly--contig:-NODE-1439-length-14016-cov-3.506564_pt1 | contig 14016 bp, 8 predicted proteins | sample MGYA00237865_ERZ511478 | MGnify/ENA metagenome assembly ERZ511478 | reverse complement strand
TAATGCTAAATGGACTCATATTTTTCTGCTCTTCATCATAATAATAGTCCATTTTCAACATACACCAGATGCCCCCTGCTAAGAGTTTATCAAACTCTTTAACGTAGTTTGATGAAATAGGAACATCTTTTAACCCTAAGTTGGAAAATTCCGCTTCATAGGTATCCTTTTTAGGGTTTAGTCGAACAGTTATTTTATCGATGATGGAAAACTGACCGACTTCTCGGATCTTACTTTTGATTTTTTCAGCTTCATCAGGGCGTACAAAGTTTTCCGAAAGAATCTTCTTTACTCTGGCTACCCCTTCTTTAATACTCTCTTCTTCATCAGTGGCCGCATACATACCTAACAGATATTCTAAAACATATACAGGTACGTTCGCTCCCTCTTTAATGAGCTTTGTAAGATCTTTTCTGACCACCCGACCTGCAAATACTTCATTTAATTTCTTATCTAAGTCCAGTGCATTTACTCCGCTCTCCAATAGTCTCCCTCCCTTATCTTAAAAATCAAATTCACTAACAATTCCAAGGTTGATCGTAAACGGAATTCTTTCAAGAATAACTCCCGTTTCCATATCTTTTAATGTTAAAAAGTATGACTTATTTTTGTCATAAGTAATCGTTTTTAGAGCAAAACGGAGCTTAAATGTACGTTCTTCTGGATTATCTGATGTTCTATCACCAATAATAGTTTCCTCATTGGATATCACTGAATCTCCTTCGTCAGCCATATAGATTAATACAGACCTTGGCACAACCTTTTCTTCTACCTTTTCTGTTTGGAAGAAGGATAGATGGAATAGACTATTGGTAATCTTGCGAGTGGTATTAGTGAGCTTAATATCAACCTTTACAATTTCACGACTGTTAGCTTGTCCTCTGCGAATGTTTTTGTAAGAGATTAATGGTACAACAACCTCCTGTAGACTTGCTCCACCATGAACAAAATTAACACCCGAACCTTGTATCTTAAAGCGAATCGTTGATTTTGGCACATACGCTGTTAATTGTTGCTCATTCTTGATGATTGAACTTAAATTAACATTCAATATGCCATCCATCTGTCTTAACTCTTTAGATAGCATGTATCTTCTTTTTACTTCAATGGTCTGGATATCCTCTTTTTGAATCTTATCACTTTCAACTAATGGTTCCCTTTGATAAACAAAGCCATGGTCAGCAGTTATCAACAGGTTGGTTCCTGACAAATCATCTCTAATGATTTTAACAAGTGTAGAGATTTCATCAATTGCCTTCTCCACTGCATTAAAAGTATAGACTTCCGTTGAGGCTTTATCGCCATGAGCATCAATCATATCATGATAAATATAAATTAGTTTCTTGCCTTTAAAGTATTCTCTTCTTCCTGCCTTATTCATTGCCATCATTTCTTGGGCATGAATTGCAACACTATCGGGTACAGCAGACTCAATTATCTCTTTTCGATTTTCCAGTCCACTTGAAGACTTACCATCTACTAAGACTCTCGCATTTTCATCAATATCTATATGCCTATGTGGTAACAAAGAAGCCATTCCTAATTTTGTAACAGATGGTAAAACGCCAAGTAAAGGTTCTATTTCACACGCACCCATTGTTTCAGCATTCAGTTTATCCGCTATCTCTACGCCTACCTCGTAACGAAGAGCATCTGAGATAATAACAAACATTCTTTCGCCCTTTCTTACTTTTGGTTCCACATAACGCCTGTAAAAGTCTTGCTGATTCGTTACCCCTGGAAGCTCCCACTTATCTCTTATTTCATCTAAAGACTGTGACCAATGTGAACTTAAATCTCCCATGTACCAATTGGTGTATAAGTTTTCAATCATAGCTTTCAACTTTTTAAGAATTTCACTATTTGGTTCGTTATCAAATGCTACGAAAAACTTACGGTAGTATGTATCCATAGCATTATATTCTGTAGCATAGCTCTTCCACATTTCACTCGCTGATGCTTTTGGTATTCCTGACTGGTACTTTTTGTAGAATTCATACATCTTCACAGTGTAGAATAAGGCTTCATAAACAAACTGATATCTTTCATAGAAGTGTTTAACTCTTCTTAGATTGATTAGCTTACTATATTCTTCGTAATCCTCATGACCTGCTTCTAAACTATTCGCAATGAATATAATGATTGCCTTATCAAAATAAGGAAACGTATCTGCTTGCTTGATAACATCAATTGATAGAGAATTGACGATATCGGTTATCTTTATTTCCTGTTCGATGCTTTCGGCCATTTCATTATAAATAACATAGTCCGTTTTATGGTGCATCCAATGGTCTATAAATACTAACCCGTTTGGCTTGTTTCTCTCGGAAATAAAACTCTTAACATTCAAAAGGTGCTGTTCATCTATTGCATGGCTTAATGCAGTAATTGTTAAGTGCATAAACAATGTCTTTAATGACTTCTCTTCCCGATCATAGCCATACATGTTAGAAGCGTATTTCCAAAATACAGTGACATCAAAATACTTCTCTATTAACCCTATATACCTGTTGTCTTTTTCAACTAAGCTGTCCTTTAAGATCGTCTTAGTGATTTCTTCAAAGTCAGGTGTTTTTAAATTACAAAGCACACTCATAATGGCTATTTCAATTGCATCCTCTGTGTAAGATTGAATTTCATATGACTTAAACTTCTGCGTATTCTTCTTATTAAAGAATTTCTCGTATTTTCTTACAGTAGCTCTTAATGAAGAATCAATACCAATGTCATCTAATAATAAAGAGAGCTTATCAGCATAGAATGTTTTGGAATAATAGACAGTGTCAATTAACCAGTTCTCTTCCACACCTATCTCGTCATTTGTATAAACAAGATAATGGGAGGTTGGATCTTCCTCTTCCAGTAAATACTTTGAGTAAAATTGATTTTGCTCCGTCAATTTATGTATCTTCACATTATCTAAGGAAAGAGTGTCTATTTCTTCAACAAATTCTTTATCCTTATCTACCCAAAAGATAATCTTTCTTTGCTCTCCATCTTTCAGCGACTCAATGAAAGCCATTGTCAATGTTCTATTGATTTGATCTAAATTCAAATGCACTCACCCCTTTACAAAAAAACTTCATAAAACAAGGATACACCAGTCATCACTGGTATATCCTCATGACTGCCTTTATATTTTTGCTACAAGCCCTTTAAACTTCTCATAATTTACAACTACGCCTTCATCTAAGTCTATTTCAATCTGCATATCTGCCATATGGTGTAACAGTTCATCGTATTCTTTTAGTTCTTCAATCTTTTTACCTAATGTCTTTAATTCTTTTTTAGCATTACTTATTTCTTTTGCAGTTGAATTTCCTTCAATAATACTTACAAGAGACTTACGCTCAGCATCTAAGCGGATTTGATATTCATGTAAGTAATCTGTACGGATACGTGATAAGGTTGTCTTGTCGTATCGGTGCATATAGATTAAGCAGTTAAATGCTTTTTGCTTCCCTGATGTAAAAAGCCAGTAAATCGGAGACTTTCTACCTCTTGCACTATAAATATCCAAATGATTTTTCATGAATTCATTCAAAAAATAGTTTCTAATTGTTTCCTTTGATGTTTCATTCTTTTTCTTTCCGAGACTTTCTGCGATATAATCGAGATTTTGAGATAATTTTTCTTCACTAAATACAATTTTTATAAAATTAACAAACTTCGAAACAATATCATCTTCAAAATAAGCACCTGGTAAAATAGGTAGAATGTTGTCCTTGTCTACTTTTAAATTTTTATACCTTTCAACTTCAAGTTCCCCACCTGCGAATATTAGACCTTCTTCATTTAATGAGTATCTCCCAAGCATACAACCTACTGAATAGTTTATAAGTGACTTTATGTCCATTTCTCTATCTGCTTTTCTCAAAGTAATGTCCTTATCACTTACTATTTCATTCATATCCTGTTGTAAATTAAAGATTTCAATAAATAACATATTTATTTCTTCTTCATTTTTCTTTACTCGGCTAAACTGTTCTTCACTGTGATTACTCCAATTTTGGAATGCTTCACTAATCAAATTTGATTCATCTTTAAAGGTGATTATTGGGTGTTTTTTAAACTCCCATGAAGATTCATAAGAATCCCACTCCTGTTTTGCTATGTCAATATTCTCCTTAGATAATTTTTCAATTCGCTTCTTCAAATTAATATCAATGTTTGAAACTATTGGGAGATTTGCTACATTGCCCACCTGGAAATTAAGTGTAGGGTTTTGTGCTTTCAAAAAGCTCCAAGTAACCTTAGAACATAGATATCCTGTTAAATAATAAATATCACTTTCTTTAGGGAATACTGAAGAACCTGCAACGTCAAATATAAAACCATTAGGAAAGTACCTTGCTCCAAAATTACTTGAACTAATAAATGACCACGTAATTCCACTCTTAAAATACTGTTTATATCCAGGAAGCGAATACGACTGTCCTTTTTGAACTCTAAATTCACTTATTTCTTTACCTTTATTTGAAAAGTTCACTACATATTCATTATTACCGTACCACTTTCTAAACTTCCCACCTTTATTATAAGGAACCCATTTTTGTCCGCTATCTAATACCTCGTCAGGATTATTTTTATTAATTGCTAAATCCCTAACATCTACTTCCTGCCATAACCTTAAAAACCTTTCATTGTCACATGTAAATAATCCAACTTTTGGCTCAGCGATATCCTTAATAGTATTAGAGTTCGCAAATGCGTCTCTCTCTTTAGCACTTGTCCAATATGCAATAGGTGATCCATTTATCAACTTAAACTCTCTACTAACTACTGAATATCTATAATCTACATTAGGATTTTTTACTGCTTCTACTGTCTTTATTGGCTGATTTTCGCTTCCTGTAAAATCAGAAAGTTTAATGTATTCACCAGTAATATTTACCCCGTAATTTCTTAATGTAAAAGTGCAAACAGGAACCATTGCTTCTGAAAAGGAATTATACTCCAATTCAATCAATGAACTAATATTCTTTTGATTTACTATTATATCTCGGATATTCTCGTAAGTTGAAATAAACATCCATACAAATGGTGTAAGAAATCCTAATTGACCATTAGGTTTTACTTTTAATAAACAATATTCCATGAATGCAGAAAAGGCATCAGATTTATTATTTGGATAAACTTCTTTCATAAAATCTGAGAGAGCTTGATTCATATAACGATTTCCCATATATGGTGGATTTGTTACTAAGATATCATACTCACCATTCATTATTTCTGCCTGTTTTATTAATAACGGTAACAATGTTAAAACATTCTTTCTCGTTTCTTCTTCAAAAAGATCCTTAGCAGGATTCGATTTTATGGATTCCAATTTACTCATGAAAAATGCTTTATCAACTGTATTAATAGTCAATAATGAACCTATTGTTTTTGCATTTAAAAACTGCTCAATAAACATTTTTGTCTTATCAAAACTTTTGCCTGTGTGTTCACCTGCAATATATATGATTGCTTCCTCATTTAGTAAATTCGTTTCCTGAATAGAAGCTAAATTCAAAGACAGTCCGTCTCTTTCAACACTTCTAAAGAAACGCACATTATACTCCAATGCTTTCATTACAACTGAAAAGCAAGCAAGCTGATATGCTCGATCATCAATATCTAATCCATATAGGTTATTCTCAATTATCAACCTTGGTATTTCCCTCTCCATATACCCACACTTGCTATAAATTTCATACAATACATCAAACATATAGACAAGGATATGGCCACTCCCCATTGCTGGATCAAAACATTTTATGTCCTCGACCTTCAGCTCTCTATTGATATATGGAGCAAGTATTTCCTCAAAATCTGGATTAGGATTAGGTTTTTCAAGATAGAATTCCCAATTGCTCAGTAAATCCCTATGCTCTGGATACGACTCTATCCAGTAGCGACCTAATGAGTTTTGAACCATATACCGTACAATCCAGTCAGGTGTAAAAAGCTGAGTTGCAAATGGTATTTCTTCTGTTTTGTATTTCTTTTTAGCTTTGATAACACGATCCTTTTCTTCTGCAATATAGTATTGGTATAACCAGCCAATGACTTCAACTTTTCTCCAATTATACTCTGGAATAACATTAGTGTTGGTCATTTCACGAATAAAGGAATCCTTAGCTAACAAGCCCTCTGGAAAAAGAATTTCTGTATAGTCATCAATGGTCTTAAACATAAATGGAAGAAAACGATTAAGGTCATTACAGTGCTTAATAATTAGATACTTGAATAGTTCTTCTGTTTTATTGTTCAGTTTCAATTCGTAAACGTATTCTTTATCAATCTCTAAATCGAGTGTAAGTGCTTCATTAATCATGTCTGGATCAGCACTATCAGAATTAGTTGAAGATAGTACACGTACATCTGTAGGTAGATACTCATTGACTTCCATATAACGTAGAGCAGTAAAACGGTTAAACCAAGTATAAGCGACTTCTTCCATTACCTGTTTAAATCCAATTTGATTAATACGAGCAATGAGTTTATCTCGTTGAGTCTTTTCTTCTCTTGAAAGATGTCTGCCATCTATAAAGATGGCATCCGAGCTTTCAACGTCTGCTTTTTTTATGTTGTCTTCGGTTACTCCAATTTTCATCGCCTTTGCTTCTACTTTTTTAAGTAACTCTATTCTGGCATTGGTTGCAAATATTTTTAATGCAGATTTATTCATAACTACATCTCCTACTTAATCAATAAACTCAATATGTTTATTGGATTTAATAATATCTTTTAGCTTATTTGAAAGTGTGCTTATATACTTATCAACGTCATCTTCTGAACTCAATGTTTTTACCGCAAGAAGTTCAGTTACTTTAACTTTTTGTTTTTTAACTGTTACAACGGTTCCTCCACCTGTTGAGCCTTTACCACCTGTACCTGTTCCTCCATCATTACCATCGTCACCGCCTTGACTATTTCCCCATTCTTGGATTTCTTGGCGGATCTTACGTTCATGGTTATCCTTGAAACTGAAACTTTGAGTAATTGTAGCATCTACCTTAAATATGTCAGTAAAATTCTCTACGTTTTTCATTAAACTATTATAATATTCGCTGACACGTTCCCTTGTTACACTTGATACGCCTTGTTGCTTAGCCATTAATACAAGATAGTCATAGTCAACTTTAATTTTTCCCTTTGCATTCTTTCTCTTATCCTCCAAGACCATTTCGATTTGTTTTTGAATGTTAGCATGTAAATCTGGAATTTGTTTTATCTTTCCATATGGTTCTGGATCAGAAAGGATTGCCTTTAACCTATTTGCAGTATCATCTGCATTATCATTTAAGAAATATGGCTTATTTTCTTCATACATGTTAAGGACTAAAAGACCTTTATCAAAGATATTCTTTTGGTTTGTATTGAAGAAGCTCTTTAGATAACCCATATCATATTCCCAATTACTCAGGTCTTTTTTCAACTCACTTAACTTCGTAAAGAACGAAGCATTATCTAAGCTATTATTGAAATGACTAAAATACTCTAACCCTTTATCAAGCAAACTCATACCAGGGTATTTTCTGCCTTCATAGCGAGCTTTTAGAACGTCAATTTCTACTTTCTGCTGTTCAATTAATGATTTAATTTCCTTCACCAAGCCGTCTTCATCATCTGGTAAATCAGTCTTTTTAAATACATCTTTACAAACTTTCTTCGCTGTTTGAATAAGAGCTTCATCTACTTTTACACGTTTTAACACGATGGCTTTGTCAGCTTCTGATGACTTAGTGATTACCGTAACAATTTTATTCGCACTTTCTTCTGGCTCTAAATACTCCGAATTGTAGCGAATACGAATCTTTTGCTGTTTTAGCAAATCAGCAATTAATCGCTGAATATCAAGTGTACGCCAACCATAAGGCTTATCATTAAAACGATCAACAATAATCTGTACTCGAACTTGTTTTTTAATTTGGTCTTGAAGGTTAATAAAGTCTGTTATCTCCTTCAATGCTAATTCGTTCGGTACTTGCTTCATTTCATTACTAAATGTCATTTGCTCTTCTTTTGCATTTAGAATAGCAAGGATGTCTCTATCACTATCAATAAATTGATTAACGTACCCTAACTTTGTATAAACATTCTCTACTAATGATTGTAAAGAAGCATTAATTTTTTCTTTAACTGTAGAGCCTTTGATGTCGGCATTATCGCCATTGATATAAAACTTTCCTGCTTTAATCGCATCTTCTAACATCTCTCTTACTCTACGTCTTCTTTCACGAACCTCTACTTGTTTGTTATTTAAGATGTTTTGGATGCTTTCAGGAAGCTGTGAAATATTCTTCTTCTTGCGGTATTCCTCAATTTTCAATACTTCTTCCATTTCTTCAACGTAAGACTCATTTCCACCAAGTTTAATAATTAACTCGTCATTTCCAGACGACATCAGCATTAGCTCTTGCTCGGACTTTGCGTAGTGGTCTGAAATTGGTGATAAAATGTTAAGCCCTATTGCTGATGTTTGGTTTCCGTAATTCTTTTCATCCATCTTTTGATTATAAGGGAATGCGTATTGAGCAGAATAACGGTACTTCTTTTCATCATAGAGGTCTTGGAAGATGTAGTTCGCAAGCTCTCTTTTTATTAAGTCTTCATCCACATTGATCGTTTTGATTTCACGATTAATGTCCTGCTCGTCATCTGTTAGGAAGATATAATATTCTCCATTTTTTTGTACCAATGTTTGGTTAATTAGCCTTCTTAGGGCAACTTTAATTTTTTCTTTGAGTTCTAACTTATCTTCATCGATACTTGTCACCATGAGAGTTGCGATGTTGTCTATATTTGCAGGTAATTCCTTGATGTATTTAATCATAAACAACACTTTCAATAAATCAATGTTAAACTCATCATCTTTCAGAGCAGGATTATCATTAGCTCCGTCTATTACCCTCGAAATTGAAGGGTTTAAGAATTCCTTAATCGTGTCATAAAATGCGTAAAAAGGAATAACAGCCCCTTCTTCAGCATCCTTATATCGTAACCCCGCTTCTTTAAATGCTGATAACATGGAGCGTTCCCCTTCGGAAAGGTGCTTCCCTGATGAACCATGTTTACGTACTTGTTCAAATACGTTTTGAAGTAGTTTAAACTGGTAAGGAATAAATGGGTACACATCCGCAAATTCCTGCTCATTATCATATCCACGTAAATCTGCCGTACTTTCTTTGAAGCTGATTAAGTTTTTTAAGATGGCACTCTTTTCAGGGAAAAGCAATCTCAGCTTATCATTTGCTACTTCTTTTTTAAGAAGGATACGCTTTTTAATTACTTCATCTACTGAGATTGAAGATAGGGATAGCCTTGTATCAAAACGACCTTGAATACGGGAGAAATCGTCTCCTTTAACCTTCACAATGCTATCAATGCTCTCTTGTGATGTCACCATTATCCAGACTCGACCTTGACAATGTGTTCCTAAATCCTCGGCTACTGTTTGTAGATTGAGCATCAGGTTACGGCTATCTCCAATAAACTGACCTATTTCATCGACTAAGAATACAAGATGAAAGTTCTTTCCTTTTTGATTTATGTACTCCTTAACATCCTTGGCAAACTTCTCTATGCTAATTTCAAAGTTATTTACACCATTTTCAAACCAGTTACGAGCTGATTCTTCTGACATCTCTGTAACTTTTGTTAAGGCTCCAATTACAAAATCAGCATCAAAATAGAATGTGTGTCGGCGATCAACCCATTCCTCGCCTGCAAGATGCTTGAACTCCGTTTTGAAAGCCTCAAATACACCTTTTTTATCTAAGTATTTTTCCATTTCAGCAACACCAGGAATATCACCGAAATATCCTCTATGCTCATAAAAAACTTTCATAAATACACGTAAAATAGCATCTTCTTTTGACTTGCTATCCATTCCTGCCTTGGAATCTATGTTGAAGAGAATAACTTCGGTTTCTAAGTTTGCTGTACGGTTCATGTTAGCTAAAATAAGAGGATCTTGAACTTTGTCCTGGAAGAATTCAATTGCTTTCTTATCCTTAACCTTTTTGTTTTCAAGCAAATAAGCTAAAATCTTTAGAAAGTGTGATTTACCCGAACCGAAGAACCCACTAATCCAAACTCCCATCTTATCAGTAGCTCCATCAATTCCTTTTTGATAGTTCTCATAGAATTTGGATAGATGCTTGTTTAGCTCTCTTGTAACAACATATTCATCAAGTTCTTGATAAATATTGTTTTCATCTGTTTGAGCTACCTTAATAACGCCTCTTATATCACGTTCAATATCCTTTTGAAACATATCTTTAATAATCATCGAAATCCCCCTTTTCCCTATTCAACTAATCGAAAAGCTCGGTAATAGTTATCATCTTTAAATTTACCAAATAATTGAAGTGATTGACCATCATATTTACCAGGAAAAAACATAATGACTGGTATTTTATCAATAACTTCTTGTAGATTATTTAAAATATTGTGCGAGCGAACAAATGGATAAACTTTTCCTACACCAGTGAGAAAGACAACATTATGGCCGCCAAGTTGCTCTTTAATCTTACTTAAAAAAATTTCAGGTTTAGCAAAAGTAGTCATCGCTTTAAATAAAGCCTCTTTTCCTTGCTTTTCTTCTACTTGAAAAACTCGGTCAAAAATACGTTTTTCTTTTGCGATTTCAAGCAACATCTTATAAAGATCGAACTCAATAATCTTTCTGTTAGAGCCTTCGTAACTGAATTCTTTTTTAAAATCATTGATTCGATCACGAACGATTAATTCGTCACTTGGTTCATAATCAAATACATAAAAACTAATTTCATTGCCAAGTCCTCGCCCATCAATGAACTTGTCCTCTTTTATTTTGTCTATAACCTTGTCCAGTCTACTATATATATTTGCCATAATCCTTTCACTCTCCCATTGCTTTGAGGTAAGAGGTGTCACCTATATGGATTAGGTGGTTTTTAAAGTCTTGATCAATTAACAACCTATTTAACTCCCCTGATCTCTTATCCCTTAGTAAACCAGCCTCATAGAGCAACTTCATATAAACTTGCTTTAATTTATTGATTGTTTGTTCTGTCCATTTAGCCATTTTTTCATCCTGCTCTGCTTTTGTTGTAAAAAATACATTTAAGTCCTTCTTTTCAAGCATGTAATTATTTGTTTCTAATTTATCTTTAATAACCTCGTACATAAACTCAAAAAAGAGTTTATCAGTCTTCATAATGGCATATAGATTTATTATCTTTCCTACTTCTAAAGGACTATATAATACCCACTCTTGTAACGTTTCGCCTAAAACATTACCTCTTCTAATAACTGAAGGCACAATGCGTTTTAGACTGGAAGTAACTTGGTACTCGAATACATTTTCATCAATTATCTTCCTTTTGATTTCACTATCTGATAGTCCTTGCTCTTTAAGTCTTAAAACTTGCTTTAATTCGTACAACAAAAAGGAAGCACCTGTCAGTGTTGCACTATAAGCTAATTCTTTAGTCATGTATCAAATTCCTTCCATATAGTGTTTACGAAATCATTCCAGTATTGCTGTTTATAATTCTCTCAATAACTTCGAGCCTTCTTTTTCCACACTGTTGCTTCAAGACAGTTGTAAAGGCTCCATCTTTAAGTATTTTATTCGGGTTATTTATGTACACTTCATTGACACTTCTGAAAAGTGCATCCTCATTTAACTCATTATTCCAATAAGCATCTACAATTCCATTTAGAGATAACGCAAGTTCTCTTTGTGTCTTATAGAAAAGTTTAAATTGCAAAAAGACCACCTCAAACTAATCTTAAATAAATATTATTCTATTCTTATTTTATTCTTACTCAACCTGAATTGCAAAGAAAGGAAAAATAAACAAGAGAGTGTATTCTACTGCACACTCTCACGTTAATTTGCCATATATATTTTACCTGTAGGTATAAGGGCTAAAGTATTTAATCATCTTATCCAAAATCACAGCAACCTCGCCTATGGTTTCCTCTAACTCTGTAAATGGTTTGAAGTAAACTCCAATTTTTCTTTCCCTAAATTGGATATCTGGATGAACTTGAATTTTCATAGATGGTAAATGGAACTTAAACAAATTAAATAGTTCCTCTTTGCTCTTATCAAAGTACAGCTCAACAAATGCAATTCCACTCCCACTCTTCACATTTAATATATATGTCACCCCTTCTTTGCCTGCCCCAATATGAATGGAAGAGCCATACTTAGTCGGTCTTTTTTCATAATGGATATTAGGGAAATACGGAATCTTCTCTTGCAATTTCTCCATGATATAATCCCTTAGATCTTCAATCCTACTAAGGTCAAAGATTCTTTCACCAACAAAAGCAGTGCCTACAAACGTCTTAGGGATTTGTTCTAACTTGTAAACCAGCTTCATTGGCTCTTCAACCTGACTTATAATCCCTAAATTATTCAAAATATGTGTTTTGAATTGTTTGTCTAACCAAGAAACATATTCAAGCACATCAGGGGCAATTTCAATAGCATAGAAATCTATATATTTGTGCTTATTCCTACTAAGCTCTTGTTCTACCAGAAGTATGTGATCTTTATTAAATCGTAAAGCAACCCAAACGATTATGCCCTCGTTCATTCCGTTAATGAGATGTACTATTTTATTAAAATGTACTTCATCACTCGGAGTAATTTGATTCTCAATATAAATTTCCAACCTTCTTAAAGGATCTACAGCAAAGAAATCAATCTTTGATTTCCCAAATGGCTTTTCTAATTTTATTTTATCCATTTCAAAACCGAGTACATCTGTCATGATATCCTTTTTATATTTCTGGAAGAACGTAAATGTTCGTTCTTTATCAGATCCATTTTTACTCATTTCAGTTTCTCTCCTTTTAATTGAAAATAGAAGGAAGGATAACCCTTCCTTCTACCCTTACCTTATAAAAGTCCTTTAATCTTCTCGACTTTCTTTGATAATTGGTACAAGTCATGAATCTTTGTTTCACTATCCCATGAGCATTCAAATAGACTGTTTATTATGGAGACTAATACTTCCTTCACATCTACATCAACTTTTTTACCTTGTACTGTAAAGTCATTATGAAGTAAGATATCCGTTATGGATTGTGTTTCCTTTTCAATTTCAACTCGGTCAATTTCACCAAATGCCTTACTTATCATTAATTCGTAAGGAATCCCCAAGATAAAGCAAATTCGTAGTACCTTTGAAAAACTGACCTCGCTTCGCAAAGACCGTTCAATCCTTGAAACGTACGATGGACTAACTTTCGCCATTTTATCTAATTGAGCCAAACTATAGCCTTTCGCTATTCGATACTCCTTGATTAATTTCCCGAAGTCTTCTGATAGCCCTTCTTTATCTAATTCTGTTTGGCATTCTGCATCTTTGATCATTGATTATCCTCCCTTGTATATATGAATCTAATTGATTCAGCCTATTTATTAGTCCAAAAAGAACGCCTGTTCTAAATAGCTCTAACCTTAGATTATAGGTATTAGATACTCGAAAAATTCAAAGGAGAATGGGCATAATTTTTTAAATTACCAATGATATTTAAGTCATTTTATAAATTTTATGCTTAAGAAAAAAGCCCACTACTAAGGGCTTTTCACTCTGTTTCTTTATAAGAAGGAAGTGCGTATTCTCACTCCACTTATTCCGTCATTTTTAATATCCAATCAAAAACTCTGACATTCGTTCCACCTTTGACCTATGGCTCTCCTCTGTTGCATACAGACTTTCTTCCAGATATTCTTCTAATCCATCATCAATAGGCATACCGCTTCGTAAAAGTTCTCGCATCATAACCAAATCTCGCTCTTTCACAGTTCTTTCCCCCTTTTTCCTCCCAATGCTCTGTATGAAGTTGTTAATATGCATATCCTTTTGTTCATCCAAGCAAATAGCTTTAAAATTACATTTATCACATCGCTTTTTATCCTCCGTCTTGTGGAACACACCAATAACTTCTGTATCGGACTTATGTAAGTTCTCTTCTAATTTATCCATTTTCTTCGCACTTTGCTGAATTAAATTTCGTAGATTA
>ENA-ORXC01001437-ORXC01001437.1-marine-metagenome-genome-assembly--contig:-NODE-1437-length-14019-cov-3.181610_pt1 | contig 14019 bp, 10 predicted proteins | sample MGYA00237865_ERZ511478 | MGnify/ENA metagenome assembly ERZ511478 | reverse complement strand
CATCTCTATTTTACCCTTTCTCAGAAGCGCAGGAGATGAATAAGTAGCTAAATCAGATACTTGACCTTGTATTAACCCATCTTGGTAGCGGCCTAACTCTAATAAGTCATCCCCCTGCCACCTCAATAATGACATCGCATGATCATTTTTTTTCAGTATCATGTCTAACTGAGAATGGAACTCATCCTGACTATCTATACCGCCAAAGGTATAAATATCGACATATGGACCCGACAGCTGGCTGAAATCCCACAACATATCTTCTCCACCATCTAAATTCTGTACATCAGGATTTCTGTCTGTTTTGTAGCTGATGGTATCACCAAAATCAGGAAGAGAGCTTTGATCTACCACGATCTGACCTATCAGTATAAGTGGCAGAATAAACAGTAGTACAGTATGGCAGATTCGCTTGTTCAATCGCTTTTTCTATTCTTGTCAGATACTTTGCATTTTCATCATCTTACATAGCCAAGTGCAAAGCTATCATCATACATCTTTTATATAATCTATGATATGCTGCTATCTACTGCCGCCTACCACTGAGTGATCTTAACCAGCGTTTAATTTCTAATTTGATAATTTGAAACGAAATACTGTGATCAATTATCTCTAATGCAAGATAAAGCATTAAGAACGAGTACAGTCATAATTTTATCTTAAGGGTAAAGAGAAGAATTTAAATTAATCTAAGAGATGAAGCCTACCTTCCGAAAGTCTGTAAGACTTATGGGCTATGTCAGAAATACTGCTGCTGTGAGTAATAATTAGAATGGTAAGTTTTTCTTTCTGATTCATTTCTAATAGCGCTTGCTTAATAAGTGATTCAGAATGATGATCCACAGATGACGTAGCCTCATCAAGTATTAAAATAGGTGCAGCTGCATAAAATGCTCTGGCGAGAGCCAAGCGCTGCCGCTGCCCACCGCTGAGCTTCATGCCCTGCTCTCCAATGATTGTCAAGATGCCCTCAGGCATAGCACTCACAAAATCTAAAGCAAATGCGTCTTGTAAGGCCTTAATAACTCTGTGCTGCTCATAGTCGCCCTGTCCGAAGGCTACATTATGGGCTATCGTATTATGCATAAGGCTGACATGCTGATCCACGATTGCGAACATACCTCGAAGACTCTTTTGCTGAATAGCTGTGATATCTATACTGTCTAAGCTGATCCTCCCTGAAGTAGGAGTGATGAACTGCAAGAGCAGATTGATCAAAGTGGTTTTTCCCACGCCAGAAGGACCTTCTATGGTTATGATCTCAGCTTTTTTGCATGTCAAGGAGACCTCTCTTAGCACCGGCCGCTCAGCAGAAGAGTAAGCATAAGACACGTTCTGGAAGATGAGAGATTCGGAAAACATCTTTTTAGAAATTCTGTTATCTTCATCGGGCTTTACTTGATTGAGTAATCGAAGGATTCGGCTGTAGGCACCTCTGCCTTTTTGTACATTATAGTAGGCAGCTGCAAAGCTCTTGGATGGTTCAATCACCTGAAAAAAAGCAAATAGAAAGGCAAAAAAAGCCTCTGGCGTGAGCACTCTATCAAATACCTTATCAGCACCATACCATAGCAGCACCGCCACGATACTCACACCCATAAATTCTGACAGTGGTGAAGCCAAATCTTTTCTGCGTAGCACCTTATCTGCCAGCCGTTTATATTGATCATTGATACGCCCAAAGTGGCTCGACATGTATGACTCTGCAGTAAATGCTCTGATTATTGTCTGACTGCTGAGCGTCTCTTCTCCCACCGAGTGTAACTCTCCGAGCGCTGCTTGTGCCGATGCTGACTCTTGCTTTAGCGCTCGTGATATGCCACCGATAACTATGACAGTAATTACTAAAAGAACTAATACAAATAAACTCAACCTAACATCTAAATACATCATGAAGACGATGCTCCCGATTATAATCAACGGTGACTTTATCATGGTCTCTAAGCTATGTCTGAGCATCCACTCCACCTCCTGCACATCAGTCATCATGATAGATAATAAATTTCCTTTTTGCAGCTCCTTTGTCTGTAAGAAGGGGATGATTAAATAGCTATCATACACTTTCTGCCTCATGTCTCTGACAATCCTACTGCGGATCGGCGTCATGAAATATAAAGCAAAGTACCTAAATAAGTTTTTGAAGAAAAAGATCAATATGAATCCCACACATATCCACATCACCGCTTTCGATATACCCTGGCTCTCTATGATGGATTGGATGATGGTTCTGATGCGCAGCTCTAAGCCGCTTACCTGATCGTCATTAATGCGCTCATTACCATAGAATAAGATGTGGAAAAACGGTATCACCATCGGAATACTGATGATGGTGAATACAGCTGAGAGTATGTGAAATGAAATAACAACGCTGAGAGCAGAATAGTAATCAGATAATTTGACGCCTATTTTTTCTAACACATTGCTGTCCTTTATAGATAGAGGAGAAAATTATTTTAATTCAAAATCATTCATAAAGCTAGTATCGAAGTCTCCGCTCACAAATTTCTCATTGCGCATGAGCTGCTGATGAAATGGTACGGTGGTCTTGACACCTTCGATAATGAATTCATCCAATGCTCTCTTCATTTTAGTGATACACTCTTCTCTTGTCTGAGCTCTACAGATCAGCTTAGCGATCATACTATCATAATACGGAGGTATGGTATAGCCAGCATAGACATGAGTATCGACCCTTACTCCCTGTCCTTTGGAACTATGAAAAGAAGTGATCGTACCGGGACTTGGTCTAAAATTATGATAAGGGTCTTCGGCATTGATCCTGCATTCGATGGCATGCATAGTCGGAATATATGATTTTCCCGATATTTTCTTTCCTGCGGCTACTTTGATTTGTTCCTTTACGAGATCGTGATCGATTACTTCTTCCGTCACAGGGTGCTCTACCTGTATACGGGTATTCATCTCCATGAAGTAAAAGTTTTTGTGCTTATCAACTAAAAACTCGACTGTACCTAAACCTTCGTATTTGATGCAAGCTCCGGCCTGTATAGCTGCCTTTCCCATTTTAGAGCGAAGGGGCTTCGTCATGAATGGCGAGGGACATTCTTCTACCAGTTTCTGGTGCCGTCGCTGAATGGAACAATCTCTCTCTGATAGATGGACAACGGTGCCAAACTGATCGCCAATAATTTGAAATTCTATATGCCTTGGCTCTTCGATAAATTTTTCGATATAGAGACCATCATTTCCAAATGATGCCGCTGCTTCCTGTTTAGCTTTATCCCATGAATCTTCAAATTCCTCATCATTCCATGCGAGCCTCATCCCTTTACCACCGCCGCCAGCTGTGGCTTTTATGATGACTGGATAGCCAATCTCATTAGCTAATGGCAGACCCACTTTAGCGTTGGCGACTAATCCCTTTGAACCAGGGATGACAGGGACTTTTGCCTTGATCATCGTTGCTTTGGCTGTGGCTTTGTCACCCATCTTACGAATCATATCGCCTGACGGACCGATAAATTTCACTCCGTACTCCGCGCAAATATCTGCAAAATCAGCATTCTCTGCTAAAAATCCGTACCCAGGGTGGATAGCGTCAGCATTAGTGATCTCCACTGCAGCCATGATTTTTGAAATATTCAAGTAAGATTCTAAAGATGAGGCAGGCCCTATACATACGGCTTCATCTGCAAATCTGACGTGTAGACTGTCTCTATCAGCGGTGCTGTACACAGCTACCGTTTTGATGCCCATCTCCTTACAAGTCCTAATGATGCGCAGGGCTATCTCTCCTCGATTAGCAATGAGAATTTTTTTAAACATAGATAGGGGTTCAGGTGAGGTTATCCTTTAGGATCTACCAAAAATAATACTTGATCATACTCTACTGGCGAGGCATCCTCGACCATGACTTTCACGATCTTACCAGTGACTTCGGTCTCTATCTCGTTGAATAGCTTCATGGCCTCTACGATACATACCACATCACCTTCATTAATAGAGTCTCCGACTTGTATAAATGGGTCTTTATCCGGCCCAGGTGATCGATAAAAGGTACCCACGATCGGACATTTTACTTCTAAGAGATTACTGGCTTCTACCGCTTCTGGCTGTACAGCAGCTGGTGGCACAGCAGCCGGCACAGCTTGTGGTGGGTGCGCAGGCATGATGGTCGGCGCTGGCATGGGTGCGGCAGTAAGGACAGCAGTCTTTTCCTTAGAATAAGTGCTAGATCTGATCGTCAATTTCACATCGGCCTTCTCGTATTTGAATTCAGCAAGCTTATGTTCATCTATCAGCTTGATTAGGTCTTTTATTTCTTTTGCAGTCATACAGCTTATTTTACTCTTTCCATATAATTACCCGTGGCAGTCTCTATTCTGACATTATCTCCTTCATTAATGAAGATAGGCACTTTTATTTCGGCACCTGTTTCTATTGTTGCAGGTTTAGAAGCATTCGTCGCCGTATTGCCCTTGGCTCCCGGATCTGTCTGTGTGATTTCGAAAATTTCGTACTGAGGTAGCTCTATGGTCAGAGCTGAGTCCTTATCAACATCATACAGTATCTCTACCTGAGCGTTTTCCTTGAGAAATTTAGCATTATCTATGAGCTCTTCCTGAATCATAATCTGCTCATAAGTTTCATTATTCATGAAGTGATATCCGCTGTCATCCTTATATAGAAATTGAAAGATTCTTCGCTCTACGCGCACGATATCTATTTTATGACCTGCGGGGAAGGTGTTATCTATGACGCGACCATTGGTTAGGCTTTTCAGTTTAGTCCTCACGAATGCTGGCCCTTTTCCTGGCTTGACATGAAGAAATTCGACGACTTTATAGACATCATTATTATAGTTCATGCACAATCCATTCTTAATTTCAGATGTCGATGCCATATATACGTAGTATTAATTTGTGTTTTTGCTTTACTTAATTAGCGCTATCCATAGGTCCAGTCCAGCAAAAGGGATCCCCACGTGAAGCCACCGCCGAATGCTGTTAAGACTAATGTATCATTTTTCTTTAACTTATCTTCGAAATCCCAAAGACATAGTGGAATTGTACCCGCTGTTGTATTCCCATATTTTTCAATATTGACCATGACTTTTTCCATAGGAAAGTCGAGCTGAGAAGCAAGCGTATTTATAATTCTGATATTGGCTTGATGAGGGACGATCCAATCCACATCTTCAGTTGAGAGTCCATTTCTCTTCAGTAGCTCAGTCGTGGTGTCACGCATGCCTGAGACAGCAGCCTTAAATACAGGTCTTCCCTCTTGAAAAACGTAGTGATCTCTGTTATTTACCGTCTCTATTGATGCTGGAGTCAAAGAACCTCCTGCTTTCATATGCAAATACTGTCTACCTGAGCCATCGCCTCCCATCACTGCGTCTCTGATACCTAAGCCCTCCTGATTAGGCTCAAGCAGTACCCCAGCAGCTCCGTCACCGAATATGATGCAAGTGGATCGATCCTGATAATCAATAATGCTTGACATCATATCGACTCCAATAACAATGACTTTGCGATAAGCTCCCGTCTGGATGAACTGTGCCCCCGTATAAAGAGCGAATACAAAACCTGAACAGGCTGCATTAAGATCGTAAGCGAAGGCATTCTTGATGCCACTCTTGTCACATACAGTATTAGCTCCATCGGGAAATAACATGTCGGATGTGACTGTGGCCATGATCAGAAGATCTATTTCATCAGGGTTAGTTCCTGATTTCTCTAATAGACCCTTGGTGACCTCTGCTGCCATGTCCGATGTCGCCCAGCCCTCTTTTCTTAATATCCTTCGCTCTTTAATCCCTGTTCTGGAGATGATCCACTCGTCATTGGTATCGACCATTTTTTCCAGATCCTGATTTGTAAGGACTGAATCTGGTACGTATCCATCGACAGCGGTGATAGAGGCTAACATTTTTGACATTGATTCAGCATTATTCGATCAGGCTGCAAGGTATAAAATGTTGCTTACAATGAAGTTGATTTATATTGCATTAAACGAAGATGACAACATAAGATGAACTTAACATATGCTACTATAAACCATCCAAATAGCTGATTATTAACTATATATATATTTAATATATTATTAATATTTAATTTGTCCGCTGGGAATTGTTGCTCTTAGCGCTATTGGTACAATAGTTGGATTACAACATAATCATAATCAACTATTTATACATTTCCATTAAAACTAATGTATCATGATTTACCTTAAAATTTTTCTTTCTGCCAGTGTGCTTTGCTTTTGGTCCGCAGCCGGGTGGTCCAATCACTCAGGCAGTGTGAACTTCTATAACGCCAGTATTGAAGAGGCTATGGAGTTAGCCAGTGCAGAGGGTAAATTGACTTTTGTGGACTTTCACGCTATATGGTGTGGACCTTGTAAATGGATGGATCAGACAACTTTCTCTAATAAGACAGTCTCTAATTACCTTAACGATAACTACGTATCAGTGAAAATCGACATTGACGAATTCGATGGCTACACTGCGAAGGAATTCTATAAAATAGAAACGCTGCCCACCATGCTGATATTTAATTCAAAAGGTCATCTAGTGGATCGCATAGAAGAGACGCTATCACCATCGAAACTCATGAAAATATTACGCAATCATAATCATAAGAGCAATAAAACGATTGTCAGGCATAAAATCAATAGCTCTCCAAAAAGGACCCTTGCGCTTCGCCATAGTAACGCGACTAGTGCATCTTCTCGATCATATACTGCTCCGACTACCTACTCCACTAGCAGAAAGTCCAAATTCAGAGTGAACGTCGGAACATTTCAACATTCATCCAGTGCGCACAACTACTATAATGTACTGAAGCAAACCTTTGCAGATCCGATAGTGATCCTCCAAGAAGTGGAAAAAGGTCAAGTGGTCTATCTTGTTCTAATGGGTGACTTCATCACCGAAAGTGAAGCTTCAGATTATAAGCGAATACTCCTTGACAAATTTGAAATAAAAGGAAAAATTCATTGATTCATTTCCCGCACATCGACCTTAAATAAACCGCCATCTCCCTATAGGGTGAACTTGAAATGTCATAGCATACATCTGAGCGCTGATAGAGTAGCTGTTACCTAATCTAATGCAATATTAGATGTTGCTATATCGTTCATGACTTCGTTGCTTTAATAATAACATGGGACCATAAGAACGCCCAGTTTTATATACATTTGCAACCGAAATCTCGAATTAATTAACAGAATTGACAGAGCTTTGATGATTGATTGTCGCCCTTACCTTAGACTATTATTAGTCCTTTCTCTCTTGGTCTTAGGTCTGCATCAAGCTCGAGCTCAGACGTGTGCCTCATCTACTTGTGATGAACCATTACAATTCAAATTAGATGATATCGACGGTGAGCTAGGCGATATTATACCAGTTGATTTTTTAGTATGCGGTTTTGATAATATTTTATCATTTCAATTTGGTGTGACTTATAATCCTAACGATCTCAAGCTTGTCATGTGCGAACCAGGAGGTCTGACATCATTTAACTGTAGCCAAATTCAACCTAATGAAGAAGTAGGCTTAATATCCACACTTTGGTTCGATCAAAATGCTGAGCCTCAGTCCCTTTTCGATGAGACTCCACTCTTTACCATATTCTTTGAGATTATTGGTGATCCTGACGCATTTAGCAGAATAGCGATATCTGAAGGAGAACCTAAATTAGAATTTTCTGTCGGTGATCCAGATGACCCTACTTTTACTCAGACGCTGACGACTTGGTGCCAAGAAGGGGGTGCTGTCAATATCCAGTGTCCTACATTCGAGCTATTCGGGGGTGGCTGCGCTGCTATCGATGCCTCAGGGACCAGTTTTGAATTTTTCAATTGTGGAGGTAATGCCCCATACGAATGGAGGGTCACAGATATCTCAGGCACTGAGCTGATCGCTGGTCCAGATGGTCAGCCGCTGACTGGCGTGATTTCATCAGATTTCACACCTGAACCCATCATTGGTCTTGAGCCTGGCGTACAATATATCATCCAGATAACGGATGCTGTCGGAGCTCGCCAGCAAGACACCATACTCATTGACCTGGGAGATCCATTAGAAATAGATATTAGAAAAGAAGACCCTCGATGTGCGGATTCATTTTTTACTACTGGTAGAGCCATTGCAAGTGCAACAGGAGGGTCGGGCTCAGGCTACGAATTTAGATGGTCACACACCACACTTAATTCCGAAAGAGTTAATGATCTTGCACCAGGAATCTATACTCTTACCGTGGAAGATAGTAATGGTTGTGAAGCGACATCAAGCGTAGAAATAGTAGCCCCACAGCCACTTGGAATAGAATTAGTCAATTTTAGCGGACCAGCGTGTGGAGGTGAAAGCAGCCGCGGAACAGTTACGATAAGGGCCTCCGGAGGCACACCTATGGCAAATGGAGTGCCAGGACAGTACCAGTACAATTTTAATAGTAATACTGGAGCATTCGATATAGAAATAGCTGGATCACAGATCACCTATAATCAATTTTTAACTCCTGGGGACTGGACGGTGTACGTCCTGGACCAGCCGACTATTAATTTATGTCCATCCGACACGGTGATGTTTACCATACCAGAAACCACGGAATTTGAATTTACCTTCAGTGAGCTGACAACTGATTGTGAAAATGGCTTAGCTGATGTGGTTTTAGAAGTCGTCCCCGAAGTAGTCCCTTTGGCGACCATCACCTTAACAGATGAAGCTGGAGAGCCTTTTCCACTTGCGAATGCTAACTTCAGTAACTCAGGCGATATTATCGAAGATATACCGCCTGGGAAATATATCATGAACTATAGAAATGGAGATGGATGCGAGGCAATAGACTCCTTCACTGTGGTCGCTGGATCTCCGCTCTCAATTGATGAGTCCACTCTTACCATCACGCAGCCGGGGTGCAGCTCAGGCCCTACAGGCACTGTCGACTTTGTAGTAGAGGGGTCTACCGAAGACCTGACCTTTAGTTGGTCAGATGGAGTTGAGACCACTACAGCCAATCGGACAGAGTTAGCTCCTAATGTATATAATGTCACCGTGAGCGATCCCGCAGGGTGCCCAGTGAGTCTCTCCAGTGATTTTACCATTACAGCAAGTGAAGGACTTTCCATTACCAGAGATCAACTGTCAATCAATCAGCCGCTATGTAATGGAGGCTTAGGAGACATTACCATCTTTATAACTGGTGAAGCTCCCCCACTTTCGCTCGACCTTGGCCTACCCGCTGGTCCAATAGAAGGCACCAGCATATTTAATATACCAGCAGGCAGCTATAGTTTAACAATTAGTGTTGTTTCAGATCCAGACTGTGCAGTCACCATTGATGATGTGGTGATTGTCGATCCATCTCCATTTTCATTAGGCACTCCTACCTTTCAAGGTCCCACATGTGGCGGTCCAGGCGACGAAGGTACGATAGAAGTGCTGGTCGAAGCTGGCGATGGTCCTTTCACCTATTTATGGAATGATGGTAGTACAGAAAATCCAAGAACAGGGCTGATTGCAGGTAACTATAATGTCACGGTAGAGAATGCCACTGGGTGTGAACTGACGACAGGCATCGCGCTTGCTCCCCAATTTACTGACCCCTACCCTGCATTCACGCTGATTGATGCATCTTGCGAAGGCGTAGCAGATGGGCAGATTCTATTTCAAGATGACGAAGATCGGTTTTCTTTTTCGTGGCCAGGCGGCATCGAAGTCGATGAGAGGATGGATTTATCATCAGGAGTATACTTAGTCACTGCCTCGATAGATACCATTGATGGCTGTGTAAAAGATTCACTGTTTGTGATAGGCAATGCAGGCGAAGTCAGTATCGATTTTGATGCAGACCCACCTAACTGTGCTGGTCTGACAGGCTTCATCATAGCAGAAGGGTCAGGTGGAACCGCTCCTTATACATACTCATGGGATGGGGATAATGATCGTGGCATCGATACCCTAACTAATATTACTTCCGGAGACTATACCGTGACTGTGATGGACGCTAATGGCTGTGTTGCCACTGGAGACTTCACGCTGATGGACGGAGATGACTTAGAAGTCACCGAACCGCTGGCCACAGCACCGCTCTGCGTTGGAGTCGATAATGGTACTGCTACCGTCAGTGCCTCAGGTGCTAATAGTACAGCATTTGATTTCACTTGGTCTTCTGGTGAGGTAGCCACAGGTCTCACCACATCGACCGCCACCGCGCTTGCTGCAGGTGAGCAGTTCGTTATAGTCAGTGATGGCCTATGTAGGGATTCAGTAGTATTCATAGTGCCGCAAGGAGATTCGCTCAGATATATCAGGGATCCACAAGTCAGAGATGCGCAGTGTTTTGGAGATGCCAGTGCGCAAATCATCATCGATGTAGTAGGCGGTACTGACAGCTATACTTACAGCTGGAGCCATGACCCTACTGTCAATAGCAATGGAATAATAGACATTGGCCAAGGTGATTACACAGTTACGGTGACTGATGATAATGGCTGCACACTGATTGATTCATTTACTGTAGAGAGCCCAGATGAATTTGTAGCCTTCGTCGATCAGCAACAGACTCAGGACATCAGCTGTTTCGATGCCCAAGGGCTGATCACGATCGGCAATACTGGGGGCGTCGGGACGCTAACTTACGAATGGCCTGCTAATGAATCAATGACGCAAACTGCCACTAATCTCGGACCTGGCGAATATATCATTACCGTCACTGATGAGAATGGTTGTGTCGATACAGCCGCATACACACTGACTGCATCAGAGGAAATATTCTTTGATCTGGCAGATTTTGAAGACCCTACATGTGCTGGTGGACAAGCATGCATTGGAGTAGTGAACGCCTCTGGCGGAGTAGGCAATTTTAGATTCAGCATTAACAATGGTCCTTTGCAAGACGCCACAGATTGTGCATTCTTATTTGCAGGTGACTACAGTATCAATGTATTTGATGCGGCAGGATGCAGCAGCTCTATGCCTATTGAATTTTCGATTATGGAGCCAGATCCTCCCATGATAAGCATAGGGCAAGATACGACAGTAGAATTGGGCGAATCACTCAGAATTATCTCCAATATTACTTCTTTAGAAGGCGTGGATTCAATCCTGTGGTCGGGTGATTTTAGTTTTAGACCGCTGACTGATGATGCCTCCGTGATCAGCATAGAGCCACAGCGCAACTTTACTGTCACGGCTACTCTGGTGGACAATAACGGTTGTACGGCTATGGCAGAGATAGACGTGACCGTCAGAAAATCGAGAAATGTATTTATTCCTAATGTATTCTATCCTAATGCTCCCAATAACGGCACTGTGGATCTCAGAAACACGAGATTTAGCGTGTTTACAGGGCGCGGAGTCGAATCAGTTGAGTCTATTCAAATATTTGATCGTTGGGGTACCTTAGTCTATGAGAACGGCAGAGAAGAAGCAAATACAAATGGAATTGGACTTGGCAACTGGAATGGCACTTTCAACGCTCAGCGAGTCGTCCCTGGGGTATACTCATACGTTGTCGACGTACTATTCGCTGACGGCCAGCAGATTGCCTATAAGGGCAATGTCACAGTATTGAATTGATACTCGAGCAAAGCTCCGACGAGGTACGAGGGTTCGATTTCTGCTGGTGTGTACTAATTGGAGGGCTGACTCCTGCTGCGCTATTCAGGCATGTTCATAAGTAGTATATAAATTCAGAAGTAGAGAGAACTGCTGGGCAAGCATATATGATTTAGGCACTTTTAAGTCAAAATCTGTGCAAATAATCGCGTATAATTGAATTATATCAAGTTTTATAAAGGTTGTTTTTTAGCTGTATAAGATCTGTTATCGCATATATGGCCAAAAACCCTTAAAAACGAGGTAATAACTCAGAAGTAAGTGCATTCAAATCGACTTCAAGGCTATCAATTAGTAGACTAAAGCTGCCCTACAGTGAAAGTCTTATTTGCGAATGTCTCTTGGAAGAGCAAAATCAATGTCCCATCAAAAAGTCAATGTTCTCCTTGAGATTAAGGGGAAAACAAAGGGTTTGAAAAAGAATTTGCGTCATCAAATGGATTTTATCTATGATATTGGTTGTCATGATTTTTACCAAAAATCTCGCCGACCGAAGCCTTTCCCTATTACCTCTCCCAGTACTTACTATTAAACTACCAAGAGATGGCACTCAAGACGTGTCCTTGCTTACTTCTAGATATGCCTAACTTAACTCTTTCTAACAGGGTATTTAGGTGCTCTTGTCATATCTGACGAATCAACTTTGCTGCTGTCTTCTGTAGGCTTTGGATTCACAGTCCCCGTGAGAAATAGTTTATAAGAGGTGCTTGTCGCATTCGTCTTGATGATGACCTCCGCCTGCTGAGGGCCTTCTTTACTTACTGAGTTATAAGTGACGCCAATGACCCCTTCCTCACCTGGAGCGATACCTAAAAATGGATAACTGGGATCTGTACAGCCACAGCTGGCGTAGGCGCTAAGTATCTCTAATTCTTTGTCCCCTGTATTAGTAAATGTGAATTGGTGCTTGATGATATCACCCTCAGTGATCTCCCCAAAGTTAAATACGGCCTGCTTAAAATTAATTTTAGGTCCGATGGATTTACGAATTGGCTTAGATTGCTTAACAGCTGGTGTTTCCATTTCCTTGTGCTTAGTTTGAAGAGCTACCTTAGTAGGTTTCGGGACTGGCTCTTCTTCAATGACGGGCTGAGGATGAGCATTGGTAGGCTTGTCGAGCTGTCGCTGACTGACAGAATTCGTCTGTGCAGCAGTAGCGGCGGCCTCAGTAATGTCTGTGGACATGGTCTTAGTGTTCTGTGCCACATCTTGGGATTGCTGACAAGAGAGTAAAAAGGCAGAAAGTAGTACAGCAAGGAGGATATTTTGATGCTTGATCTTCATAGGTAAAACAGCTATTACATCCTTATGACGCTAGAATTGCTAAAGGTCTCTATCGGAGTAATACAAAACTACCACTCTTTTTATATTCTTGTCCACCGCATACGTACACGACGGTATAAAGTAGAGTGCCTGGGTTCATTTGTTCGCCTTTGTATTGACCATCCCAGCCCTGATTAACGTCATTCTCAGCGCTGAATAAATGCTCCCCCCATTTACTATAGATATCAAAGGAGATCAGTTGGTCGATGATGAAGGAATTACTTATGCCGAAGACATCATTCCGTTTATCATTATTAGGTGTGAAGGCGCTGGGGAGTAGCAGGTCGCTACAGCTAGAATTCTGGCGATCCACGACGCTTATTCTGACACTGTCTTGACTGATACAGGTGCCATAGTCTACTGTGAGTCGGTATGTCGTTGTTGTCTCAGGTGAGGCGGTCGGAGACGCTGTCAGCTCATCCGTCAGATCCTCAGTAGGAGACCAGTTAAAAAAGTTGCTACATAACTGTCCCGTCGTGATCGAAACGGACTCGCCCGTAAAGATAGTCTGGTCAGGCGTAGTGATTCTATCAGGATTAGCATTAAGGGCAATGACTTCACTCTCTAAGAGCGGACGATCAAAAAATTTAATTTCATCAATAATCCCTCTAAATAATTGAGAGTTAGCTCCCACACATGGGCTATTGCCAACCGTAAACTTCGCATTTGGTTTCACTTGAAAACTGCCGTCGAACTCAAGAAGCTCATCTATAAGTATGTCATCAATGTACAGCTGTAAGCGGTCATCGTTTTTATTAAAAACCAGATGGTGAATACAGCTTGTGGAAGGTACGACACCTCTGGTAGTAAACCTGATAGGGTTATTAATCGCCATTTCTACTCTAATTTCTTGACTCTGCGGTATATATCTGATGGTGAGGGAAGAGTCTCTACGGCACTGGCTGCTGTAAGATATTAAATCAATAGCTTGGGTAGAATTAGGGTCATTCTGGACGAAGAAATAAAAACTTAATGCGAAATCTCGATTAAGAATTTCTTCTATACCTGTATCATAGGATAGACTATCGTCTGCCCCATCAAAAAAATATCCAGTGCCATCAGCGCCACAGACACAGTCCGGATTACCAAAGGCATTCCCCATGATCGCTCCT
>ENA-ORXC01001435-ORXC01001435.1-marine-metagenome-genome-assembly--contig:-NODE-1435-length-14019-cov-5.605509_pt1 | contig 14019 bp, 21 predicted proteins | sample MGYA00237865_ERZ511478 | MGnify/ENA metagenome assembly ERZ511478 | reverse complement strand
AGACAGCTGACTCCGGCGGAGCTGGGCGGAGCACATGTGAGTGGGCACGCCGCAGAAGTGTACGCTGCGGCGGGCGCATGAGTATTACTTTTCTCTGCGACCATACTGACGCGCTCCAACAGCGATCTGCGTTGCTCGTCCATGTCGTCCCTGTTTGGGCATGCTGCTATATTCAGCTGCTTTGTTCCGACATCCGAACCACAGGCAACAATGACGGGTCGTAGTTGGCGTCACTTCAGCATCTTCTGGCCGTTTATGGTGGCAGGCCTTATTGACCGCCCAGACACAGCCGCCACCGCCCCCGCGACTGTTAATGGCACGCCGGTGGCGCCGACTGGGGGGGTTCCCAGAGCGCAAGAGTTGGCCCGCAGTGCTCCCAGCGACGCCTCGAGCGGCGACGACAGCGACGCGAGCAGTGCGTCCGTCGGCGGCTCGGTGGATGACACCACCAATGATGGTGACGACGGCTGGCGAGCCGTCCCTGGTGACGACTTAGCCGTCGCCGAGCAACAAGGCGGCGCCCTGCCCGACGACCAGCTCGCCTTTTCAAGTGTGTACGCGGAGCACTTTGACGGCATGCCCCTGCATGAAGCCTACCTGGCCATGTTCTGTCAGGCGGCGCGTGTGGGGGGAATGCTCTTTGGAGATAACGTGGCCAACACGACTGTCGTCACCGAAGCGGCGGTGAGCGATATGGAAGAGGCGGAGAGAGTGCTCGGCGTCGACTTCATCCAGACGCTTTACGGCCACGTCAACACCACAAAGCTGCACCGTCTGGTGCAACACCTCGGCGATGAGCTGCGTAACCGTGGAAACCTGTGGGAGGGCGACACGTCTGTCAATGAGAAGCTTCACGGCAGCTGCAAACGCATGTTCAAACGAAGCAACAAGCGCGGGCCGGGTGTCGCTCTGCAGATGATGCGTTGCGAGGAGGCCCAGTCGGCGGTGATCCGGGAGCTCTGCGACGCGGACGAGGACGCAACAACATCGGTGCCTGACTCTCGGTATGGTACACGCCGAAGCAACGACGAGCGCGCCACCGTCGACGGTGGCACCGGCGCTGGCAGCGGGTCCACCGGCGCTATTGCGCTGCTTGAACGGCCAGCCCCGCAGTTGCGTCGTCGTCCAGCGCATGCGCCGCTGTGCGAGTCGTCCGGGCTGTGTCCTGTCGAGGTACGGGTGTGTGCGCCTGGCGTGGGACTTTGAGCATGACGGCGCTACTCACCCCGCTCTGGAGCTCGCGAACGCGGACCGCATCCTCCGAGCCGAGGACGTCCAGGTCGATTGGTTTGACCTGGGAGACCGCCTTGGACTGCGCGCAACGCCGAGCAACAAGACCAACTCGACGTTTGAGCGCCGCCTGGCGCGCTATTTCACCAACGCCTTCTACCCGTGGACGAGCCGTGACCAGCAGCCAGGCCTGTAGCTCGGCACTCGGACGCAATGGAACGCGCGCGGTGGGGCGCACAGATTCGTGGAGAGTGTTCCTCTGCTCCTTGTTTCACTTGTTTCTCCATTCCGCTTCTGTATCCGACAACTTTTTCTTGCGTAGCGTGTGTCTATACTGTATGAGAAGAAAGAGGGGTGTTGCGTCACGTGTCATACAAACTTTATCCTGGCGCCCCTCCTGTCACTAACTCGACCAGCCCCCCGCATCTTATTACTGCGCGGCATCTTCGATTCTGAAAAGCAGTGGCCAGACAAGGACGATGGACCCGCTTCCTAAACCCAGCACGGGCTGGCACTCGCGAAGAGAAAAGACCGCACGTACCGGCAGCGTCTTCGAGCCCGTTGTGTCTTTCTCTCGACGCGGACGCGGCACGCCAAGGAGTCCAGGCGACGCTTCGGACTCTGCGCCACAATTGCTCAATGCCTGCTTGCAAAAGCCGCCTGTTGCCGTAATTTCCTGGCGCTTCGCCCTTTTCAGGCGATGCGGGAGATAGAATAGGAGCGAGATCGACGTGATCGTGTCACTTAGCCCTCCCATTGGTCCGTCTTATGTAATGATTAAGGAGTGACATCGAGACAGGTAGAATCCTGCGAGGGCAGCAGACCAGAGGCTTGCAGGATTCTGCTGAACGGGAGCCACTCCCGTGCAGGCTCCCGTTCGCGAACGGGAGACTGAACGGGAGCGGCTCCCGTTCAGATTTCCCGCGAACGGAACTCCCGCTCAGCCTCCCGTCCAGGTTGCAAGCTTTGTGACGTTAAGAGAGGACACCGGCCAGCTGGTGGGCCGGCGGCACATCTGGCGACGCGAGATCCACCGGCGTCGCTGGGGCTGTCATGCAGTGCGCCCCCCCTAATCAGACCTGCTCGAGCGGGTGTGGCCAGGTTACATGGCCTCCTGGCCCCAGCGCCCCCCAGCGGGCCGCAGTGCAGTGTACCTCCCGGAATCAGGCCTGCCCGACGGGGTGCGGCCAGATCACGTCGACGACTGGCCTCGCTGGCCTCGGCAGGAGTGTGTGCAGAAAGAGCGTCTGATTTGGTGATCCCCGCTGGCTCCTCTCCACTGCTCAATACATTTTGAGCTTGGAGGGCAGGTGAGGATACGTGTCCTTCAGGTGGACGTTTCAGGACGGCGCACAGTACGGCCTGCCGTTTCTGATACTCGGCAGGGTTGCGAAACCTGGGTTCAACGGCCTCCGTTGCGGACAGCTACGTTTGGCGGCCTCTAAAGCGCCTGCGTCGTCCGGTCCAGCCATGCAGTCTCCAGAACGACTGCCAGAGAATCCCAATGAGCGGTCGTTCTGCCTTCGAAGGAGACACACGTGGTGACCGCAGCGATCGTCCGGGCCCGTTGCAAGTCCGTGACACCGCTCAGATTCACGCTAAATGGTTCGGTTCACGTCGAAAAAAGAAGCATTCGTCCCCATGCACGCCCTCTATGGGGCCGCCCACCTCATATTACTGAACAGGAACGTGTTCCGGAAATATGTTTTTGGGTCGACTTACCCGGCAGTTCTCATTGGATACCCCGCATTTGTGGACGGTTCTGCGTAGCAGGCATTTCTGGGTGTAAGAGAGTCTGGATACAGCCGCCACGATAGCCACGTGGCAGCATACTTTGTGGAATCCGAATATTTTGGCTGTGCTCTTACTGTACGTAGCTCAAACGCGAGGGTACGTACCACTGTGCTGAGACAAGAGCTGCAAGATGTTTCTTTTGATAGGGCCACGTTGTCAGACGATGTCTGCATGAGCGGCCTTCTGGCGGACGGTGCACCTCCTCCAGGGCCCCAGCGCGGGCTCTGCCGCACAATTTTTGGGCGAGACACCCTGCAGGCGGCTTGACGAGCATTGCGAGACGCGCTTTCGCGGCAAGAAGAGAACATATTTAGCTTCCGCATTGATGCCCATGGAACACGCGTTCGAAAGGTACACGAATACCCGTCGTGACGGCCCAACGATTCAAAAATTGGGTTTGTTCGGCTTTAGCTGGGCTCTGACTTTCGTTGGGTGGCTCAAATCGCATTGAGCTTGCGAGGAGCAGATGGTGCAGAACTGTAGTACTTTCCGGGGAGGTGAATCAGCCCGGGCGGGATGCACACTTGGACAGGGTGTGTGGTGTGAAAAAAGGTTGTTTTCCATATGCTGGGCTTCACCGGCCTCATCCCAGACAAGCTCAACCCCTCTTTGGGCCCACCAATACGGTCCATCGCGAGCTGCAGCGGCCCTCGCAGTCCCGGACAGCGCGCCGCGGAAGTCCTGGCGCCAGTCACCACACCGCTCCTCCCGCCAGTCCTTGCTCCCGGCCTCGCGCCCGCCTGACGGCGGACATTGTCGGCCAGTACAGCGCATCCCCCGACTCTCGCATAGCGGACTGAGGTGTGCCATTCACCGACAACACGGGACGTCTCTGCCAGAGCGACACGCCCTGGACAATGTATTTTCAGTTTTCCTGGCAGGTGACTCATTGGCGGACATGTCCATTGTCAGCAGTCCGCCTTCTGTGAGCTGAGTTCAGCTAAGCAAAGCCATGACGTGAATGCCTAAGGAATTAGGCAGTGGTCAACAACGTCCCTGTGGCTAAAAATGTTGTACATATGGGCCGGAAAGTTTACCGCTCGGTGTTCGACCTGTACACCCCAGTATGGCCACTTACAGCCATTCCATGTTGCAAACTATGCACCAGCACGTGCCATGACCGCATGCATTTGTGCAAGGGCCGGCCGGCCTGCGCGCGACTTCCAAAACTGGCAACTTGACGCAAGCGACGATGCGTGCGCGGCTGCGTGCATGGCCGCCACGGCCTGAAACGAAACCCCAAAACACTCTCGCAGCGGGTACAAAATGGATGATACCCCATTGGCCTGGCAAGAACTCTTACAGAATGTGTACTCGTACAATCAATTGCAAACCACTTATACAGAAGAAGACAATCTCTCTCAGAAGAGTTGACTTAATACTCCACGATTTGCAGCATCAGTATGGCATTTGTCACAAACAACTGGTGAGGATAGATTTCAGTCACGTCTTTAATATCATTGCACAGGGATGAGGGGTGTATAGTGATGGTCTGATAATTATCACGAAACTTTTAGCGAAATCATTGAAACCATGGCCAGGAAAGATGATAATGATCGCCAGCCTGCTGCGTGTTCGCACCTAATTTTCTGTCATTACTTTCTGAAAGGTGGCCGGAAGCAGCGGCGCGATAGTGGGGAGACGGCGATGGTGGGGGGGACGCCTGGGGGGCTGGCAAAGGCGATGGGGGGAAGCTGCAAGATGGAGGGGAGATACCGGCCGTGGGAAGACGAAGCGGCAGTTGGGGGAGGCAGCGCGGTGGGCGGGGGGTAGAAGCAGTGATGCGTTTCAGCACGATTGAGGGAGGGGGCAGTGGCGTCGAAAAGTGGCAGCCTGAAGAAGGGAGACACAGCGGTGGGGGGGTGAAAGAAAGGATAGGGAGAGAGGCAGCGGAAGTGTGTAGTGGCAGTAAGGCGAGCTGTCATGACTGCAGTCGCGGTGGTCTTTTCGGCGGCGGTCTCCTTGGGGAGGGCATACATACAGAGGCCAGATAGCTCTTCCAACGAGGGTGGATGGTCCCCCCTGACACGGCGTCGGACCCGGAGTAAATCGGCAGATCGTCATTGACACTGGCTAACCTAGTGGAACGCGTGGATTCACTGATACTGGCCAATCCAGTGGATTGCATGCCTGCGCTTCTTTACTTGCCTACAGCTGTTCCCATCATGTTTTTCCAGAAAATAATAATCCACTATGGGACTTGGGTTGTCCCTGTTGCCCTTTTTGTACAGGTTTGGCGTGATTTGTTTGACCTGGTCGTGGTGCACATCCCTGCTGCTGCCTCGTCCCACACAGGAGGAGCAGATGGCATTTCCGGGCGAAACATGAGCAATACACAACTTTTACCAGGAGGCCGGTCGTGGGTGCTGTGAGAGGTGCTATTAACGGCATTGTGATCATAAAGCGTGAAAAGGCTTCCTTGATGTCCTTTTAGCCCCACGAAGGTCACAGCAGCCACAATTTCCACCACCTCTCCACGACACCGTTCCTCTCTGCTGGCTAGCTCTCCGTGCCGATTTCCATCAACATACCATAGGCCCTCTATAGAGACCCAAAGACCACAGTAGAACCGTCGCAGGACGCCCGCAGCACGCAGTGCGCTTTCAACGGGCCCAGGAACACCTGTGCCGTGCGCATGAGTCCCCTGTTGATCTGATGTGTAGCCAAACCATACCCAACCGTCCCTAGCAAACCCCAGGTGACGCTCAAATTTCCAGCTACGCCGTGCGTACGCTCAATGCGAATCTATGCAGTTTTTTAACTCTGGCCCCAGCTGACTGTAGGTGGCCACCAACGGCCCATGCGGTCGAGTACAGAGATGAAGCAGCACCCCATACACATAGAAAGAGATCTAGCAGGCGCCAACACAACGGCAATCACCGCAAAAGCGAAAGAGATGACGTATGTCACACCATACTGTACAGCCCCCCCTTCCCTGCTCAGTACACACGCTCCGCCCCGCCAGGGGTGGACACGCTGTGGCTCGACTCCGGCGGCCATAGTGAACCCAAGACGGTAAATTAGGCGGCGCACAAAGGCACGTATGGGCCATTTTGGGCGCGCCTGCTGCCTCCCCCGTCCACGCCGGCCGTAGCTCCGACGCCGTGGGTGACCGTGCGCCTGCTACCTCGGATGCCGACGCTCGCCCGTCAGAGCGGCGGCTGTCGGCGGCGGCGTCGGCGCCGCCGACGCACTGCGCCACCACCTTGGCGGTCAGCGGCGGCGGATGGGGTGCCGCCGGAGGCCGGCGGCCCCGCGCGACAGCCGTGGGTCGGGCGGCTCCGGCGGCTGTGCGTCGGCCGTCTGCACGGGCGGCGGCGGCACTCCGCGGAAGCGCCCGTAGGGCTTCCGCTGCGGTGCCACCGCCATCCGCCTCCGCCACCGCTAGCCGGCGGCAGTGCCAATGCCGCCGCCTCGCCCGGCCCCAGGCAGCTGTGGGTGATGAAGCTGTTTTCGCCGACGGTCTGGGGGGCGGGGGGAGATGGGGAGGCGAGCGCGGCGACGGGTGTGGAGCCGCTACGGGGGGGGACGCTGGTCATGTCGTTCGAACGTGCTGCCGACACACGCATGGACGGCGAGGCGGAGCTGTGGCACCGCCGGTTCAACCACTTGGGCTTTGAGGACCTCACGCGTGTCGATATAATGGTCGATTGGATTCCATCGATGTCGTCTCACGCCAAGCACTTTCCTTGAACGTGTGCGCGCCGTTTTTCGGCGGACAGCTGGCGCGTTCTGCTCATTATCGCTCGATAACGATGATAACCAAATACGGGTTGGATCACACGGACGTTCATGGCCCGTTGACGGTGTCCCTGGGCGGCTTTGTCTACTGCGTGACTCTGATGGAAGAATCCACAGAGTAGAGCACTGCGACACCTATCAAGACCAACGAGATAAGGCCCGAGGTTCTCAATGCCTGCATCAAGCAGGAAAAGACTCTGGCGGGGCTCAAGGTGAAGCAGGTCCGGCATGAATGTGCCACGGAGTACGTCATACGTAAGCACTAATGAAGGTATGCGGATAAGGGCATCACGTCGGAGAGAACGGCTCTGTACTCATAGAAGCAGACGGGGAACGCGAGGCGCGCCAACCTCTACATGATGAAGCGCGTTCTAGCAGCTTTGCTGTGCACAGGATCAGAAGAGGAGCTTTCCGCTGAGGCCCTGTCCTCGGAGATCCACATAATAACCCGCTCTCCCAAAGCGGGGCAAGACGTGACGGCTCTCGAGGAACTCACTGCGTGACGCCCAGACCTGGAAGAGAATCGCGTGTGGGGGCGGCTGGAATGGGCGGTAAATCTGCTTCGAGACGTGGGCGCCAGTTTCCAGCTCAGCTAGGACGCACGCGCGCTTTGCGGTGACAGCGTCCAAGGACTGAGAGGCTGATCATGCTGACGTCAAGAAGGCCACTTTGAAAGGCAAGGAGGCGATGGAGATTTATATCAAGCTTCCTGATGGCGAACTGCCGGGGAAGGCAGATAAGATCTGTCTTCTCGACCTGGATCTATACGGGAGCAAGTGGGCGGCGCGCCTGTGAGGCATCAAGCTCTAAAAAGAGCTCAAGACTAAGGGGTACGTCCGGTCCAGGGTGAACCCGTGCCAATCCATGTGAAGGCACCCTTTGCACGTGCTTGTCTACAATCTGGTCTACGTGGAAGATCTGACTGCTTCAGGAAAGATCCTCGACGGGGTTCAAGCGCTCTACAATTCTGTTTCGGAGATTTTCGACATGCGCGACATGGGGGAGATCAAGGACTTCGTCGAAATGAGAGACATGCCCGGCCGGGCGGCTAAGGCTCTCACCCTGAGCAACCCGGGGTCCTTCCTAGCTTTTCTTTAGGTGTTTAGGATGTCAAACCACGCCCACCATTACACCAGTCGTCTCAGGTGCAAATTTGCACAATTCGAAAGAGAATCTGCTGCCCGAGGGCAGCCGGCATGCGGAACTTGTCATCTTCTTGATCTACCGGTCCACAACTAGAAGACCTGACATTTCCATCGCCGCGGGAGTCTTCTCTCGCTTCACTTCCTGCCCGGAGAAGTACCACATGCCCGCTGCCAAAGAGTTGTTGCGCATGCTACGTGGGGCATCCCGCTTGGGCGCTGTGGGCGGCGGCAATCAGCCACTGCAGGGAAATGTCTGCGGCAAACGTGCAGGGCATGTTTGCTGAGGGATCAAAAACGTCGGTTCAATGATGAGTGTATCGCGAACGACCGCAGCAAACGGATGAAGAGAATTCTACCACCGTATAGGAGTGGAAAATGGAACCTCCGTCGAATGGCATCCGATGGGGATCCCGTTGGTGCCGAAGACGGTGGACGCGGGCCCACGGAGATTTACTTGTAAGCGGGACTCTGGTCCGTAGACCTTGCCGTCACAAGCTACCGAGACGAGCGTCATGAAGCAGATAAAATATAGTCGAACAAAAGAGGGAACAGGGAAGACGAAAGTCGTCCCCCACACGGCTTGCCACAAGCCATATTGCACAATTACGTGGAAACTGGTCAAGCAAGGAGGCTACCTAGAACAATTGCAGAATACGGGCGGACGTCCTCAACATGCATCCAAAACGAGACTCCAGCCGTTCCGGCGCGAGCCCGTGGTGATGGCGCCCCCGGGGGCAGCGATCGGATCGCGTGGTCCCCATTGGGCGAGGCGGCAGTGCCGTTGTGGTCCGCAGAGGGGGGGTCGCCAATCCAGGCGCTTTGGAATGGCGTTCGATTGTTGCCGGCAACAGCGCGTCAGTGGACATCCACGCGGGTGCGTGAACGGTCGGCAGCTGGCCCTGGGACCCGGATCGGGGCACCAGCTCAGTGCCTGCACTGGCGACGAGCTGCCCCCCAGGACGGGCGCTTTTTGCGTCGTGCGTGTGCCGGCCGGCGGGGTTGAAAACCCCACGCACCTGCCGCTGCTTAGTGGGGACTGGCCAGCACGAGCAGGACCGTCGACCGCAAGCCCCTTGGCCTCGCGCTGTCGTCTGTGTTAGCGACCACGACGGCGACGGATGCGGCGGCCCCGTAGCAGCCGGCTGAGTGAACCGAGAGGGTTCACACCTGTCGTCGCGGTTTTCCTGTACCGTCGGTCCTTTCTCGGCGCGGGGCTTTCCCGTGCTATCATGCGCGTGCACGGGCTGCTGCGTTGTTGCTGCGCATGCGAGTCGGTGCGGCGCCGCTCGGTGGCTGACATTCGGGTCTTCGGTGTGGCGGCGCGGCAAGCGCTCGGGCGCGGTGGCGCGCTTTGCAGCTGCCAGCTCGAAAAAAGCGACAGGGGCGACAAAGGCGACAAGTGCGGAAAGCTTTGCGGCCGTATGCTGGGCAAGGGCGGAAAGTTCGGCAAGGGCGGAAATCTCGGCAAGGGCGGCAGGCTCTGCAAGGGCGGAAAGCTCGACAAGGTCGGACAGCTCCTCAAGGGCGGCCAGCTCGGCGACGCGTTCACACTAGCGGTGTCTTTCGGACAGGTCGTGACCGGCCAACGTGTCGAGGGACGGCGGTGATGGGCCTTGTGGGTCTGGTGGCCCTGGAGACAAGGCAGCCACCGGCGGGGCGATGGTCGTGGATCATTCCACAGATCCTATGATCTTGCGTCAGTTTCAGCTTTACGGCTCGTAATACTCACACGTCTCACATGTGAAGGTGGTCGATGAGGTTCCTATCACTACATGTCTCCAACCTACTGGCAACCAGACGCACCCCGTAGCGCGCGGGGATCGGTCGTGTTTGCTGCTGAGGGTTCTTCCAGCAACGGAGCCAACCACCCAACCCAACGGCCACGTGTGGGAAATATGCGGCCCTGCAACTGGGTCTTCAAACACCAAGCCAAAACTGGGCGCGTCAGGTCTCAACCTCGAGCTCGGGCAAGGCTATCCCTAGGATAGCCTGTCTGGGCCAAATTTCGACCAGCCTCAGAATTGTCGACCACGTTACCGTATTGGCCGTTCCCCAAGGTTGACTGCAAAGAACAGCGACTGACTCTGCGGTCATACTGCTCGCCGCCTGAGATCTGCCGTGACCCTTCTTTCAGCCTTGTCCCCAGCTCCGCATTGAACTCTCATCCACCTGTATCACCCACGTTGCCCTCGGCAACACATCGGCACCCCTCTCCTTGTTTTTCACGCCTCCCCATCTTGTCTTCCCCCTCCTCGTCCGGATCTACAGCCGCCGAGGCCACCTCCGAACACCCCAAGTGGGGCACCCGATTGACGTCGGAGATGCGGGAGAAGCTGGCGGCGGCTCGGGAGGCGCTGGGTCCGGATAGTGTTGCCAAGCTCATGACCGCCACGGGTGCGTCACGCTCCAACTTCCGGACATGGCTGCCCTCACCGGACGCCCCCGTCCACCTGGGGCGCCCGACGTTTTTTTAACACGAGGAAGAAGACGTCTTCTTCCAGGACGTACATGGCTGCCGGGACGAAGAGCGGCGACCTTCTCCCCTGTCAGTTGGCCGCCATTCTCTTTTCTCATTACATTGAGATGTGATGCGGGAGTAGGAGTCTGAGCGTCGGCTTGGTGACTGCGGGTTTCCTGGTCGGTCCATTGTCTACTTGTTTTTGAAGTGGCGCTCGCAGCTCCGTCCGGTGAGGCCCGTAGGGATTTATTGTGCCCACGCGCATGCATAAACACCAGAGTCTGAAAAAACGTGTTTCTCAGCTCTTCGTTTTCTCTGCCGTGAATTTATTATCACCCGGTCAGCACAGGTGTGGAGCACGGACGAGTCGATTAGGAACGCTCGAGCCCGGATGGAGACCACCCCCATGACCGTGGTGGCGGAAAGGGGACGGCCAAGCCGAATTCTTTTTCCCCAGCGTGCAAAGTGGCGTGGAGGCGGCCAGCCTGGTCGTCACCGTTCGTTCGGAAGGCATTCGACCGCCGCTGTTGGTCATTTTCTCTGGGAGTGGCCGCCGCCTCCTCTACGCGGGGGAAGTCGAGGGCAGCGGCAAGACGCGCGGCGTCCCGCTCGCAGCCTACCTTGACGAGGGCGCCGAGATCCGCCACAGGGAAGACCCGGGCTTTCATGGAGACATGTGGGACGTGTACGCCTCCTTTGTGGAAAGGGAGGTGGCGGGAAGGTGCCCCAGAAGGTGGAAAGTTCTCCTCATGGACCGTTGCAAGGTCTACGGCGCGGTCATTGGCCTCAAGATGCTGAAAGCCGCAAATGTTGTGGTTCTCATGTTCCCATCCCACCTGTCCCACACTCTCCGAGCGCTGGATAGCTATCCCTTTCTCAAGTCGAAGGCGTACGCCCGCGCTCACCTCCGCGCGTTGCTGTCCCCCATTCCCCCTATTTCCCGGTTTATCTTGGTACACTTGATGGGGTTGATCAAGGCCGGTGCCTTTCAAGGCCTGTCATATGTCAACATCGCGAACAGCTTCAAGAAGACGGGCTCATGGTCCATTTTCCTGTCGTAAATAGATGTGGGCCGGCTCGAGTTTGGCAAAGGGTCCAGGGACTCGGCGCGTAAGGTGGACCTGAAGATGCCCGCTACCCGCCTTGGCCCAGAGGCTCTTCGGGACATGTGGCAGCCTATGGTCGCCTTGAGGCCGGTGAGCGCTCGTGGGATCGCCCTGGGGGCCACAGCCCCGGTGGTGCCGAAGACGTATGCCGTCCAGGATACTGAGGCTGCTCGCAAGCGCGCGGCAAAGAACACGCTGCAGGCGGCACAGGACCCAAAGGCTGCGGCGTCCATTTCCCGAGAGGCCCGCGTGGTGGTGAAGGCTGTGGTGCACCAGGGCAGCCCCGAGTTCCAGGCCCGAAAGCGCAGCCTGTGTGAGCGCGCCGAGCGCGCAAGGGCGGCTGCGGGTGACGTTGTCAGACGTACACCCGTGCCAGGTTTGGTGGTGGAGCTCGCGTCGCGCCGGAAGCGGCAGCGGTAGCAGTGGCGGTCGCGTACGGGCGTGGTAATCGGGGAGGGGAGGGCGGGGGGTGGGGTCTTGGTCGTTTGTTTGAGCTGTCGAGATGGAAGACGAACACAGAGGCCATGCAGAGATGAGAAACATCATGGGATAGCAGAGAGAAGTGCGACCACAGCCATGTAAATGCCCTGTGTCAAGTCGATAATCGGGTCCAATCGGGTGGTCGACATTTGAATGCCAGGAAATTCCGTTCCTTGTTCTTATCTGCACGCCTGTAGCGGTTTTCTCTCTTCTGTCCGGACAGGAAATCAACAACCCCTGCTGCCCAAAGGAGGGAGGCCCAGAAGGAGCCGGCAAAGGAAAAGTGCAGTCCACGTCCGTTCCGAGGAGTGGGAAAAAGGTATTACGGCACAAACCCGAGGGAGCAAGAGACGCAAGGCACGGTTGGTTTCTCTCCTGGACACGAGGGGGTGGCCGAGACCTCCCGTGACCAGCCCCCACAGGGGCCCCCTAGCGGGGCCACAAAGAGCCAACACACGCCAGAACCCTGGCCCCTAGCGGGTAAACGAGGTACCTTCGCTGATTGGCCGCTATTCGGTCCCAGCCCGCGGAAGTATGCGACAGCAAGCGATTCTCGGGAGCCCGTGGCTCGGCCTCCAATCGGAGCCGGCCAATGCAGGCCACGCGTAATACGAAAATCAAGTCCCTCCAAAAAATGCGAAATACAATCAGAGAACAATCAAGTCTGACAACCGCTACCAGCGGTGGCCAAGAAAATCAAGCGCACGTGGGCCACTCAGACGGCGACATCACAGCAATAGTCCGTCCGCGGGGCGAGGCCAGCATAGGGCCCACGAAAGCCGTCCTGCCACCGACACGGCCGATCCGCCGGCCACGTACTCCACCGCCTGGGCCGGCCCTCCACTTGGGGGTTCCCAACCGCCACAACCCCTAAAACTCGGATCGTATGCACAGAAGGAAAATCTTCATGGAAAATGTATGAATCGCACGGGCTTACTTCTCATACCATGGGCGCCAGCGGGGGGTGTCCGTAGCGGGAAGGGGCCCTGGAAGTTGTGGACATTTGGTCGAGACTAGCCTCAAGTCATTGGCGTCAGTGTTGTGGCCGGCCGGCCCTCCGCGCCGAAGAATCTCATGAAGGTGTCTCCCTCCATGGTGTCTGCTTGCCACGGGTCACTCATCTGACTGGTGTTCGATGGCCACGTTCTGAACCACGTTTTAGGGAGCGTTTTGGAGCGTCGCCAAATGGGCTTGCTTGGACCTTGGATCCGTTTCGTTCCTGTTACAGCTCCAAAACTACGCGATCGCGCTGGCCCCACACCGCACCGATTAGAAGACAGCAATATGTGAGGAACGGCTACTTTTTGGACCGTCTCGCAATCTTGCTGTCTTCCCAATCTTGGCCGAAGCGGTCGAAGTCAGGACCGTGTCTCGGTCAACTGCCCATTGGCGGATCCACTTTATCCGGCTGAATGGATGGCTGAGACACAGTTTTGCACAGTTTATCACCCTTCTTGACAACGAAGGGATCGGCTAAAATTGGAAAATCAGCAATAGTTTTGGAGTTCGACCTAGCCACCAGCGCCCGGCTGACCAAACTGTGCCACGTTTACCCACGTTTGGAGTTTTGAGCAGTTGGCTCCATTGCTGGAAACGCACTGAACGTGATGCAGGCGGATTCTGTTCGTGGCGTCCGCAGGGGGTCGTACCACGGAGAAAATCCCCGGCGCCGCAACTCACTACACGTGGCGTCCTCCCCGCGGGCGAGCTGCACGTCACTCTCGCCGCGCGGGGAAATCGGTTCGAAAGCCACGGCCTTGCCACCTGATGCCTTTCCCGCGCAGCCCGTCACCCCCCGAGGCACGCCTAGTCATGCCTGCTCTTCTGTGCCTGAGCGTTACATGATGGCTTCGAAAACTCCAGAGCGACGTGTCAGAAATCCAGTGTTCAATAGAGAATTGGGTCCCGACCCAAATTTCTGAGGCCTCTGCAGCCACTGTGAGAGACGTTCCTGGCGACAGTGGAGCATCAGCTCTCAGCAGACCTGGAGATTTCCAGCATCAGGTCGCGGCCCAATTTTCAGATGGCTCTGCAGGCTCTGGGAGAGCGGCCCTCTTGACACAAG
>ENA-ORXC01001434-ORXC01001434.1-marine-metagenome-genome-assembly--contig:-NODE-1434-length-14024-cov-5.142109_pt1 | contig 14024 bp, 10 predicted proteins | sample MGYA00237865_ERZ511478 | MGnify/ENA metagenome assembly ERZ511478 | reverse complement strand
GGGGGGGGGGGCGCCGCACCCCCCCCCCGCCCCCCATAGCAGACGCGTCGAGTTTGGAGCGTGCCAGAGTGGCGTGCACGACAATGGAGAGCCTCGTAGCTGTTATTGTACTAAACCTGCCTTCATTGCTACGGCGACGACCTGACCTGTCCCTTATCCTCTTCTACGCTGCTCTCACCCGTGGTCTGCACCCCGCTCCCTTCTCCCCCCGCCGGTCTCCCACTTCTCTACGTTGTCGGCCCAAGCATGGCGACACATTCTCCATGCCCCAGCGATGGCGGCGGCGATGGCAGCAGCGGAAGCACGAGCACCACAAAGCGCCGCAAACGCAACTCTGCGCGGCGCAGCAAGCGTAGCCGCCGAGGTGGAAAAGCGGCCGTCTCAAGAACGGCGTCATTTACGACGTCGAGTGGGCACTCCGCCTCTTTCACGCCGCCGCGCGGGGCGGGCGACGTCACGCGGCCGCAGAACCGGCAGAACTGCAACTCCTCGTCGAGCGGTGCGGGCAAGGGCACTCCGGGGGGGGCTGGTGGTCGCCTTTGCCCGGCCCCCTTCCGGACGAGGACCGTCTGGTCGTTCCCCCCCACCGTGGAAACCGTGCTGTGCGTTGCGGCAGTGCCTTTGGCGTCTGCCGCGCGCTTCCCCCTGACCCCCGCACCCACGCCTACGCTCCCCCCGCCGACGGACGTGCCCGCCGCCGCCGTCTCCGTCGTGGCGACGAGCGTAGCGGCAGTGCCTATGGCGTCTGCCGCGCGCTTCCCCCTGCCCCCCCCATGCATGACTACGCTCCCCCCGCCGACGGACGTGCCCGCTGGCGCCTACTTGGTCGCGACGCCGAGCGTTGCGGCCCCGTCTTTGGCGTCCGTTGCGAGCTACCCTCTGTACCCACCGTCGGGCGGGCGCGGGCCGGCGCCTGTGTCGTCGTCGGCGGGAGAGGCTGTTGTGGCGGTCAGCGCGCACTCGACGGCAGCTGCCCGCGGGCCGCCTTTCCGGCTCGCTCCTTTGGCGGCGGCAAACGCGCTAGACGCAGCTGTGGAGGACTTGGCCGAGGATGACGCCGACCCTGGCGCCACCATTCAGGGGGCGCTCGGCCCAGGGGGTTGCGGCTTTGTTGTGCTTCCCCGCGCTATCCCGGACGACGTCTTCGACGCCGTACGCAGCGGCACGCACGCGCCGGCGGCAGAGGAAGCGCAGCCGATCATCAATTCACAACTTCATGCGCGCATGATTGAGCTGGGGGAGGCCGCCGACCGCGGCCGACGCCAGGTCCCAGTCACCTCGGAGAGCGGTGACTTTGAGGCGGCCGTCCAGAGCACGCTTGAGTCTGTGGCCGCGCGCGTCAGCGCCAGCCTCGGCGCCACTTTTGACGGCGTCACGCCCCACATCGTGATTACCATGCCGCGTGCGCCGGCGCAGTTGCCGCATACAGACGCTGGTCTTCATGTTGAGGAGGGACCTAGCACTACCCTGCTAAGTATCTACGTCTCGGTTGAGGAGGGGATGGGGGTGGAGGTGTGGTCTATGGTTTTTGGGGCGGCTGCGGAGGGGGGGGAGTGCACAACTTTGCCCACACCGGTTTGGGTTGATATTCCTTTGGGGAGTTGCCTTGTTGTTCGTTCTGACTTGGTGCACCGCGGGACAAGTAACCTCCGCGGACGCCAACAGCTGCGGTGTCTGCATGCCTACTTGGCAGTGCCCAAGAACGGGGCGCATTCGGCGTACGCGGACCACATGTCCTTTCCCTCTTGTTACTTTTGATAAAAATCATTTTATCCCATTGGCCGGCCCATGTTGATTGAGTTGTGAGACTGGACAAAGCTCTCTGCCGATGGTAGCCCCAGTCTCTGGCCCAAAGGCCCTGGATTGTCCCGACTGGGCTTGGCGTTTCGAACGTATTCAAGTTTTGAACCATCAGGGCCCGAGGAAGCAGGCCAGCCGACTTGGCGTGGGGCTCGTCCGGTTCGGATTGACGGATGAGTAGCGCTACTGCGGCAGCCAGAGTGAACGCGACGCGTAGCCGCCCCCCCCGCCCCCTGCACCCAGATTCCACCTTGACCCACCATCTCCATTCACTGCCCCCACCACAAGACCTACCCACCCCGCTCTTTCTTCTGGTAACCTACCTGTACTCACTGCCCCACCTTTCGTCAGCTACTTGGGCATGACCATCTCATCTCGCGCATCCACGGTGCAAGATGTCCACAGTGTGGACCAGCCGCCTGGTGTAGCGGATGCATTGACTGCAGCCGCGCATCGACTGGCTACCGGGTCACAAACGACCGATTTGGTGGGCACTGCCGTGATGGCCGTCGCAGCCGTGAGGGCTGCCGGCACGGTGACCGCTGAGACGCCAGCGTCCCCGACCGTGGCTGTCGGGCCTAGATCAACCGATTCCGACTTCCTCGCAGCCGCTGCTCTGGCCGTTGCTGCCGGCCGGGCTGAGGCACGTGCCGGAGCGTCCCATGCCGTCGTCGCGGGTACCCCGCCGGCGGTGACGGAAGTGCGGCATGTGGACACATCAGTGCGTGATGCCCATGCTGATGCAACGGCTGCAGCGGCAGCCGTGGGTCGGAAGGCCGCAGAGGCGTCAGTCGCTGCTGTGCGCCGCGCTTGCAGCGGTGCAGCAGCAGCGGCAGACAGTGTTTATGGAAATGGGCGGCATGGCGATGCGCAAGGAGGAGCTTGCAGTGTGCCTGCGTCGGCGAGCCGTCGAGCAGTGTCGGACAGAAACTCATTCGAGTCAACGTTGCACAACGAGGTGGACGTGCGGATGGAGCGTGACCGGGACCGGGCGGTGGCGCCTACTCGTCCGTATCTGCCCCCTGTGCCTGTGCAGTTGTTGCGGAGCGAGGAGACAACCAGGGAGACCCTGCAGCACCTATGCCGGGAGCGGGGGCTCCCTTTCGGTGTCGATGACTCTGGGGCATCGCTCAAGGCCAGCCTCGTGCGGTGCAATGCCCAGAACCGCACAACCTGGGGTGCTCGCATGATGTTCATGGCAAGCTACGTGCGCGGCCAAGCCGAAGAGAGCCGGGGGGACGTCGAGGGCTTTCAAATGGCCATGCGCCATCCCTCTGGTGTTGGTGTGGACCAACCCCCTGTGTCGACGGATGCCCACCTCCCGGCCCCTCCTCCGGCTTCTCACGAGCACCTCACCCCAACCCTGTGCTCACCATCTCCGTGCCCAACACCGTCTCCGGCACGACCTTCGCCGGCACGACCTCCGCTTTTCCCGCCTGTACGTGTCGGGGCTCGACTTGCACCTGATGATACACCTCCATCCAGGTCAACTCAGAGCGGCCCTGCTTCCCGGCTCACCCCGTCGCACGCCCATGCTCCTCCTTCTTCATCGTTTGAGACTCCTGCGACCAATGACGCCCCGGAAGAGCCGGCGTCACCGGTTACCTCTGCCCCTTTTGCGGTCTCTCCCCGGACTGCCCCCATGTCAACGGAGTTGCTACCATCGTCCCATCACGCCGCGCTTATGGTGCAGTCGTTTGCAGCTGAGCAAGCAGCGCTCGTGAATGTGAACGTGTCTCATTTCCACGAGCTCCGCGGGATTACAAAGAACATCGCGACAGCGGTCAATGCGAGCGCCCAGTCTGCAGCTGCATCTTCAACCCGCCTCGACTGTGCCATGACCTCGGTACTCGCAGGCAACGCCGAGGTGACAGAAGCGGCTGCCGCCATCAAGGCTGCTCTACCGCATTTGTTTAGCTCCTCGCACAGGCCAAGCAAGCGCGCCAAGAGCCTTGCTGGCAGCCGAGCACGACCGCCTGCGTCTCGTGGCGGCGCCGGTGGTGAAGACGGCAGCGGGGGACGCGGAGGCGGCGAAGGCTACGAGGGGAGCCGGGGAAGCGGGGTCAGCCGGGCCGGACGCCGGAGGTCCGCTGGCGAGACCGACGGTGCGGACAAGAACGACGGGGGTGGATTGGACAGTTACGACGGAGACGGGGCGGGCAACGCCACCAACTCTGTGCTGCCGTCTGCCGTGATAACCAGGTACTACGACCCCATCGTCCATGACATGACGATTCCGCCAGAGATGGTGACGGACACTCTAGACACTTTGCCGCTCTTCACGCAGCTCAGCACAATGCTCAAGCTTTGTCATGTCACGGCGGGACGGCAAGGCCTCTTTGGATCGGTAGTAGTCGGTGCGATGTACCATGACGGCGTCAAGCGCACCAAGGACGTGCGTAAGAGAGGCGGCCGAGCCGGTTCGATCAACGAGGCCAAGTCAACCCGCATGACGAACATTGTCAAGAACAAGGTCCATCTGTACCTCCGGCAGTTGTGCTGGATGCACTCGGTGGTGCCACACCTGATCAAACCGCCAACTGAAGCTTCCTTTGAGGCCATGCAGAGCGTCAACATTGCGACGGACGAGCAGAAAGCCCTGACGCAATCATTGCGCTGCATTGCTGACGAGTATGCATTGCCATCGAGCCACCCCTTGCGGGACCCCATCAAGGCAACTGCCAGCGTCCTCCGCAAGCAGCTCCAGGGGATGTCCAAGCGGCCAGGAGGTGGTCCCATGGCCTCCATTCTCACCTCCTCCCCTTTCAGAGAGCTCTTGGTGGAGGCCAAGAAAAATGTGCTAGCGAGGTATCAGTAGCGTTTACTATTGTATAAGAGTGTTTTTGGTGCTCCCCACCCGTCGCCGTCGCCTCAATGGGTCAAGCAGCTGGTTGCTGTTGTGGCCGAATGCAATGGTCAAGAGCACGTCAATGATATGTGGTGACAGTAGGCTGTTGTGCACGCCAGTAAGCTTATTCCACGTCCAAGGCGATTGCGCCGGCTGAAGCATCAGATGCACCATGGCCAATATGAACTGTCAACTGAGCTGCATGACCTACGCAAACGACCAAGACTCTCTCGGCGATACAACGCCTTGTGTCAGAGGTGGCACATGCAAGCGTAACAATGACTGCCCAGGTCACACGAGTACGATCCGGCGTATTTGGCAGCCCTTGTCAAGTGTTCATAATGCATTACTTCGTGTCGAGGCCGTGTCGGAGGGCTCCGACACGGTCGTCAGTGACGTATCATGTCGGTGCCGTGTCAATGGCCGCGTGTGCCTATCAAAGCGACTGTCTGAGCCGAGATGTTATCTGATCTAGACAGTGTCTGGCACGGAGACATGTCAGCCCGGGATCGTCTTCTAGACTGTGGAATTGGCCTGACACTGTGTCCGGGCTGTCTTTGACACTGTGTCGGGGGCTCTGTCAAGGTCGGACATGGAGCGTGTCTGACCAGATCGTTTCGGATCATGGAAGGGTACCGGACGGACGTTTGACTGCTGCAAGAAAGCGCTGAAGCGGACGTGGGGTCTGTCGACTGCAAGCGAGCCAGGCGGAGTAAAAAGACTTTGTAAACGAGAACGTGCAGCTTCTAAGCTATGCTACTCATACAACGGGTGTGTGACCACAATCAAGTCGGCCGCCATCGACTGGCTGTGCTGATCACAAGGCACCTCGCGCATGCCAACGGTCTGGCCGAAGTGACGAAGTGTCGTCAGCACAACGTACGTCAACCAAAGCGGCCGGTTAGCGTCGTCACCAAACCCTGGGGACAACAGCTCCTGCCCAAACATCTTAGATAGGCCAAGAGCGGAGAAGCACCCATGAGAAACCCGCGCCCGCAACGCGGCATCCCGCTGCCGTACGACGTGGTAGGAGTGTGGAAAAGAGCGCAACACTTCACCAGAAAGGTGCGTGAGCCGTTCCGACGAGTAGTAAACGGTAACACGGCAGGCTGCACTAGTCCAGTACGGGCACTGAGCCTCCCGGGCGCGCGCGGCAGGCCCACCGCCGTCCATACGACAGAGGTGGGCTGTCGCCCACGGCAGGGCGGGTGACATAGGGAAGCGATCACCCACGGCTGCCATCATCTCCATCCACGGCGGGCTTGGTCCTTGCAAGGCCGGAAGCGTCAGAGCCAGCGCTTGCGGTGCAACTGTCAGAGCCAGCGCGTAGGGAACCCCCACCACTCGTACAGTTGGAAAACTGGCCTCGAGGACATCGGCTGGATGGGGGTCCTCAGACATAGCATGAAGAGGTGGCGGCCGGTTGTCAGCTGGAAAGACGTTCCCCAGCAATGGCAGAACCTCTGCATACTCCTGCACGTCGGCTGTGAGCATGGAGGCCCACCCAACGCCCAGCTGGACAAACTGGACAACCGCCGGTGGGGGAGGTTCAGCAAGTCCTTGTTGAGCAAGATGAGCATCCATCGAATGCGGGGGAGGAGAACCCAGCGCACAAGGGACAGCAGGACCCGAAGGAAGGGAGATCCCAGTCTGCAGGCGAGGAAGAACAGCAGCTGCCGACGGAGGCTGAGGAGCAGCGCCCGACGCGATGGAGAGAGCAGTTGATGATGGAGCAGGCAAGAGAACCGCCATAGGGGGGGGGAGGGCGGCGTTTGCCTGCGCCCCCATCAGATGGGGCGTCGGCGCCGGCACCTGGGTGTTAGCAGGCTCCAGTCCCTCGTGGGGAACAGACGGGGGAGGCAAGTACGACGCTTGCCCATGCAACTGAGACCGGGGCGGCACAGTTGCGGGCGGTACGGCGCCTGTCGGCGGACGGGAAGTAAGGGCATCGTCGGACTCATGGCCTGAAGTCTCAGAAGCGTCAAACCAGCGTTGATGGCGGCCAGAAAAGAAAGAGGGCGCCGGAGTGGTGGGATGGTTGGGGGGGGAGCGAGCAGTAGGATGAGTGACGCCCTTCATTGTACTCGGCACCACGACATAGGGCAGGCGTTCGGAGCGTGGTGGCACAAGCAGTAGTCTGTGCCTGTGCAAGAGAGTGGACAACGAGAGTTTTTTCTGGTCCAGCCACGAGCGCCGCACAACCGCCGCCTCGTCGACGGAGTTCCGCAAAATAGGAATTCACCAGTAAGCCTGCAATGGGCCTGGTCCGATAGCCCCCCTGGCACCACACTCACGTTTTAGCAGTTGACCGAGCCGGGCATACCACATGCTCCTCGAGGAAACGCCTCACTTCCAAAGGGGAAGAAACCACCAGTGAAGTCATCATTGCTTGAGAAAACACAGTAGTAGACAGGGCATGCAAAACAGAGACAACGAACGTGGGACGCAAACGACTACGACAGGCTTCAAAGGAAAGAAAGATCTGGAGCACGTTGCGTCAGCCAGATGAGAGCTTTTCTCGAAGATGGAAGCTATCCGATAGAGGTCAGCATCGTGGGAGTCGATTGACATCACCATTCTGGACATTTCCAGAACTCGTACCAGTCTGGCAGTACACACACTACTGGCACGCAAGAGCAGCGTCACAAGGTCTGACATGCGGATGGACTGTGCAAGAGCTGCGAAGGAGGAAGAAACAAGCTGCTGGTATCCCCATACTGGTTGACAGTACGATCATCCGCCTCGACACGCTTGTGGGGCGATGACCCTGTACTGTATGCTAGATCGGTGACCACTCCGCTGAGTGGGGAGTAGGGGTGCCACTACTGATTTTGGATGAAATTGATCTTGTCAGAGTCAGGACTTTGGTCCGCTGGCTACGCTTGTCGAGATCCTTGTAAAGAGATCCCGACGCTTCCAACCAACAGACCACGACGCTTGGCGGCAATCCACGGCGTCCGCCATTCGGCCCAGATGGCTCTCTCGCTGTTCCAGGAGCGCTTGTGAAGCGGCTGTCTGCCGGGTGTCTGTTTCGTGGCCACGCCACACGCGCCCATATGCCCACTTTACGGCGGCTGCGTTGCGTGGCCGCTCGGAATGGCGCGCAAAATCTCCGTCGCCCGCCACTGGTCCGACGTGCATCCCCCATTGCGTGGTTGATGGAGGAGCCCCTCGGACGCTCGCACTCTCTGGCGCTTCTCTCCATGTTCCTGCCACGCGCTTTGTACTGCGCGTTCCCACGTAGCACGTCGCGCCCACTGCAACGGCCTCGCTGCTGTGCGCCGTTTTCGTCACCATTAGACCTTCGTGTGCTGTCTTTGAGGTGCGTTAGTGCTGTTACGAGCCCACTCTCTGCCACGGCCCCACCAATCCCCATCGTGCTTGATGACAATCCTCCGCCGTGCCGCTTTCCGCGTAGCGCTGTGCGGCACGTCCTGCTGCTGCCTGTACTATGTGGACTTGGGGTACGCTCCAACAACGTGCGGCTCTTTCAGTCATGTCTTTATTCTGACATAGAGCCCGTCGGGCTGGACCTGGTGGCGTATTAGTTTCTTGCTGTGCCAGCTCAATCCCACCCCGTGTCTTTCCATGTTCATTATCCTCATTTTCCTGTGCTCCCCCCCCCGCCAGTACGTCCCCACTGGCAGAAAAAGTTGTCGGTTTTCGCGTTTCACCCCTTCGACGAAGATCGTCGGGACCTCGTGCCTCCCCTTCGCCGCTACGTAAGTCTCCGCCGTGACGGTGCCGTGCATCTCCAACGTCCTGCTGGCGGAATCACGTGGCACTACTACGCCGAGGTCGCTGATTCAACCCCTCTTGTGCGATTGTTTGGATGCTCTTCACGTCACGAACACGGAGCCTACGAGTCTGCCCCGGTTTCCCGTGACATCCGTGTATTTCAGACGTGCCGTTGCTATGGAGACTGCCCGCCTCTTGCTTGGAAGTGTGGTGGCGGGCTCTGCTGGATCGACGGCAGCTGCTCGGGCTGGTCTTGCGGCGTCACCGTCGCTTTCTACTCCCTCCGAGGCTGACTCGGTCGGCACATTGCCTTCTGCGTCTGATGCTGCTGATCCCCTACGCCACCCGACCTCTCCCGCAATGCAGCGCTTTGTCATTTCGCAATGCCAAGATGAAGAGGAGGCGGTTGATATGGCGGTGGATGCGAGTGAGAGTCGTACCATGCACGATAACGTGCCCGTGCGTGGGGATCCGGCCGGTCAGACGGCCACTGACGGTGGTCGGGACAGGCCGCAAGCCGGCCTATCAAGAGCAGCTGGGGGCCCTAGCGTTGGGGAGGTCGGTATCCCTCGTGAGGCCCTGCCACGAGCGACCTGCGGCAACGGGTCCTACGTCGGGACCGAGGGGATAGAGCCTCGGTTCGACTTCGTCGTCGTCCCGTCGGCCGACCAGCTCAAAGACGTGTCGGACCCGTTCGTAAGCCAGTACATGATGGATATTACGAGTGAGTGGCCGCAGCCCACGACATCTCGACTGCGCAAGCGCCTGAACGCGCTCGGTAAGGAGAGCGCCGGTGCCAGCCGGGGCACAACGCGCGGCAGTAACGCGACTATGAAGACTTGGTCAAGTCGTATCCGTACGGCGTGTGCGTTCGCCAACTTTGTCGGGCGAACTGTGTGCATCGACCCGGCTCTCTCCCGCCCCATCGATGGGGAGATCGATCGTGGCGTGCAGAAGTTCTTCCGATGCCTGTCGCCCTACACTAAGTTGGTCATCACGACCTTCTTGGAGTGCCGCCGACGGGGATACCCCGTCTCCGGGGGCGGTCGGCGTTTGAGCGCAACATCATTGAAAGACTACTCTTCGGGCCTGTCGTTTCTGTTTGCGGAAGCCAAGGTGGACGGACCTCGCGGCGTCGTCCCTGTCGTAGTTGACTGCTGTGAGCGGACGTCCCCGTGGCAGCCGAAAGGTATTGCCGAGTTGCGAGAGGAGGAAAAGGTCCGCGCAGACCCTGGCTTCTTCACGGGCAACCCCATGGCCACTGCCGACGTGCGTGACTTTCGCGGGGCAACCAACAAAGAGGCGCGTCACGACGGGGAGACGCAGCTGAGTTCTGCCCCCGTCACCGAGTCAATGATGCAGCGCTTCTTTGACGCGATGATCCGGAGCCACCAGACCGCCATCGACAAAGACGGGGAGCGCGTCTCGCTGATGTCAGCGTTGAAGGACATGGTCGCCTCCTCGGTTATTGGCTTGAGTGGGACGACGCCGGCAGGCTCGGCGGCCCCACGCAGCTCGTTACCCGCGGCGGCAAGAGCATCGGCCGCGGAAGAGCCGTCGTCGGATGATGAGTGCGATACACCGTCCTTTACGCCCCCCTCGAACGCGCTGGCTGATTTCCTCGTGTACGTCTTTTACGTGTTCGCGTTCTTGACGGTCGCGCGGCCAATCACCCTGATCAACCTGAAGTTCAAAGACATCAACTGGCCGGACATGACCGTCGCCGAGAACCAAGAGTTCTTCAACAGGTGCGCCTCTGTCTCTCTTGGTTGACTTTCTCTCTTGACTGGTTTTCGGGCTTCGGATCCTCGTCTGCTGACGTAATGTGCTCGATATCTGACAGCTGCACCCACTTATTCTGTTCGTCCGCGCTGCTGGTCTGCTCTTTGTGTGTTTGTATGCCGTGCGTGCCCCTACTTCAGGCATCTTCACCAGCGGTATGTCGAACTCAAGTTGCGAATCACAAAGACGGGCGTCGACACGGGTGACGTCATGACGCTGCGTCTGTTCAGCTACTATTCCACACCGAGCGCAGCGGATCAGGAGGACGAGAGCATCACCGCGTTTGTGCACTGCCCGTCTGAGCACTTGAACATCCCCCAGTTCATGCAACCACTCATCCTCTTCGCGTGCTCGGCTCCCGGAGTGGGCATGGACATGGGATTCTTAGCCAACCAGCCCCTTTTTCCCAGCCTCTCCGTGCGCAACGTGGCCGGCACAGTGACGTTCTTCAAGATGAAGTCGGAGACCGAGGTGCATGCGCGCTTTGCGGCGGACCTGGCGCGCATCGGGCGTGACCTATGCCACGGCGACAAGGCGGTTCGCATGTACGGGTTCCGTCGCGGCGGAGCACAGGCGCTGCTGGACCGAACCGGCAGGTACGAGCAAGTGATGCGGCTAGGCGGCTGGCAGCCGAACTCTAACTCGTTCTTTTGCTACATCACGGCAATGAACGCGAAAGGGACATTGCGCTCCACCCTCCGCACCTTTACACAAGATGAGGTCACCCAGGTGGTCGCGCAGCTGATGAGCTCCTACAGCGAGTGGGCGGTCGGTGTGGTCCGGCGGCTTTGTACCCAGGCAGAAGTGGAGGACGGGCAGCTGGTGCATCCATCACTTGTGGCTTTTGAGGCGGAGAACGTTAAGGTGCTCTGTAGTATCGTCTGCGAGTGTATTCTCACTTTGCGGCATGGCAAGGCCGACGAGGCTGTGTCGTCTGATGAACACGATTAAATGGCACAGTTTACTTCTTGTTGTGCGCGCTCAATACAGACGCGATCAGCATGCCTCGCTAGCAGATGCTCATGTAAACAACTTGTGCGTCCACTCTTCGAGTAGCGGTGGTATGGGCTAGTTCTGTCGGCCATTATTCTTCTTGCTTGCCCTTGGTTCGCTCCATGGTTGTGGTGCCTCCTCCTGTCCGGCGTAGCACTCGTCTGGATGATTTCCACATTGATTGCATAAGATAATCCCTAGAGTCGGATGATTTCAGAGATTGCTCAGTGGATTGGACTGGTGCGAATCCAGTGGATGGATTTTCCATTCCAATTTAAGTCACCATCGATGACGGAGCGCGGCGGAAGATTAATTTCCGTGCAGGGACGCGGCAGTCAACGGGGCCAGGTGTGAGAGAAGGAAATCAATCCAGGGCTGGGGAAAGGGGCCGCCCATGACGTCGCAGAGCACAATTCTATTTAATACGGTACAAGCGACTCGTAAAATGACACCGCCAAGCCATCCACGACGACCTTGTCTTCGGCAAACCCCACCAAGTGCAGACCGGACAGAGTCGGCGTACGGGAGAGACCCGATAGCGCCTGACCGGCAGCCCATGCGCGGCTCAAGTCAACGGCCGCCTCGGTCAGCGTCCACCCCTGCGCCCCGTGAACGGTTATGGCCCAGCCAAGAACCAGCGGCACCTGGGTGCGCGTTGCAGCTGTCGAAAAACCGTCAAGAGCAACCACCCGGCCGGTGGCAGGCACAACGTCCACAGTCGAGAAGCCCCCCGTCGGCAGCTCGAATCGTACAGTCGGGTACTGCAGGCCGCCCACCCAAAAAAAGCAAATCACCACACCACGCGAACCACAAGGAACTCCATGCTTCAGAAGACAATTGGAGGGGACAAAAACACACGCGCCCACCCGCAGGGAGAGCACCCTCGGATACCTCAAGCCATCCAGAATGGTTGCCGCCTCGTTATCACCCAAGTACTTGATCTTGACCACGTCACGTGCATTGTAGGTTACCTCCATGCCTGGTAGCCGGCGCAGCTCGTCTTCGTTCTTGTTCTTGGCGTTGAGGGTGTGGCAAAACAGCCAAACTGCGGACCTAGGCGGGCATACCGACCGGCGCGTCGCCAGCAGCTCCATATCCGCCCGAGTGTGGTTACCCACGCGAAGCCGCAGGAGCAGGTCCAGCAGCTGCCGGTCTTGGACGTGACGCCAGTGCGTGTCGAGCACGACTGCGCGGCTCCCAAACACGTCCCGCCAGACGTCGGAGACGAAAGCGAAGTTGCCAAATGGAGGAGCCAGCTGCAGGAAGTCGCCCGAGAACAGCACAGTCAAGCCACCAAAAGGTACACCAGGGAGCCGCCGCACGTGGCGCAGAACTGAATCGAGCCGGGTAATGAAGGCTCCAGAAAGGGTGCCCACCTCGTCTATAACCAGCACCATGGACGAGCACATGCGCTTCTTGGCAGCGAGAGGGATGACCTTGTTGACGACGACGTCGAGGGGCGTCATCACGTCCGCGTCCCCGTTGGTGTAACCAGCCCACGCGTGCACGGTGGTGCCGCCCACGAGCGCTGCTGCCACGCCGGTGCTTCCGCAAACGCTCACTGTTGCTCCAGCCGAACGAAGGGACTGGACGACGTCCTTGACGAGGTAAGTCTTGCCGCAACCAGGCGGTCCTGTAAGAAAGACGCTGGTGCTCATGGCCAGCAGGCGACACATCTTCAGCACTGCACCCCCGAGTGTGGTGGACAGCCGCAACGGTGGGAGTTGTGCCACGTCCGGCTCCTCGTTGCTACGCGACCCACCCGGGCCGCCATAAGACCAGGCGACGCGGTGCCGCAGCGGAGCAGCCGAGTTGCAGCCAGCACTAGCTCGGCTGTGTCTGCGCCGCGGCAGCGGCAACGAAGAGGATGAGCCGACCGCCTGCCCTGTCCAGGATGGTACGCTGGAGGGAGTTTGGTAGGCTGCTTGCGCTCCGACTGACAGCCGAGCCGTCACGCGACCGGAGAGAGCTTTCCCCCACGTCTTGGAGGTGACCTTCGCCCGTGCATGGCCGTCTTCACCAGCGGCGTTGGCCAAAAAGGATGATCGACGCCTCTTTGCTCCATTGGAAGAATGGGGGGGTCGGGCTTCGACTTGATCTACATCAATCACATTGTGGTGGGCGGTGTGCCGCGGTACTCCGACGACGCGCACCCCGTCGGCAGAGGTAGAGCGGCCCAATGCCCGAAAGAAGGCAGCCGTGCTGTCGACGTTAGAAAGATCCACCAGCGCCGGCGCGGCGCCGCTAGCAAACGTGTGCAGGAGGGCTTCTTGTGCAGGAAAGGCCGCTTTTGAAGTGTGGGCTGTCATGTCATGAGGCTCCTTGAGTACAGCATCCCCATCAGCGGCGTTCAGGGTGCCACAAAAAGCCCATGCATGAGCGTCCGCTTCGTGGTAGAAGATGCGCAGACACAGGGTCCGGGGGCAGAGAAGGTACGAGCGCAATGCCTCGGACGAAGCAGGCGCCGGCCCATCAAGCGCAAAGATGCGGCCGGCGGTAGAGGCTGTGGGAGACCGGGCGCAAAGGAACAAGGACGGATGGTCCATACCCCAGCGTCGTCGAACCGCCTCCAAAAGGGAGCGGAGAGAGGAGGGGGGATGTCCAGGGGCGCCGGAAGCTCGCGACAACACAGCGTGCCTCCCACGGTAGCAACACCACCACGGCAACCTTGGTGCGGTGTTGAGACGGGTGTGGTTGGCCACAGCGGCGGTGAGCGCCGTCGAGGCGAGCCAGAGGAGAAAGACGTGAGCGGGACGGGGGTCGGAGCGAGGGGTATAGACGAGAAGGGGGGACGATGGAGGGGAAAACAGGGGGGGGGGAAGGGCAGGAATGGGGGGGGGGGGGGGGGGGGTGGCAGGGCCTA
>ENA-ORXC01001428-ORXC01001428.1-marine-metagenome-genome-assembly--contig:-NODE-1428-length-14074-cov-60.667857_pt1 | contig 14074 bp, 11 predicted proteins | sample MGYA00237865_ERZ511478 | MGnify/ENA metagenome assembly ERZ511478 | reverse complement strand
GGTGTTTACAAGCCAGGTAACGTTAAATTGACTCCAAAAATCCTTTTAAACTCTCAAGAATATATTTCTAAGAAATACGGTGTTGAGCACAACCATATAGATTTCGTATTCCATGGTGGTTCTGGATCTACAGTTGAAGAGATTAGAGAAGGTATTAGCTACGGAGTTATAAAAATGAATATAGATACCGATTTACAATATGCTTTTTTATCTGGTGTTCGTGATTATATTCAAGACAACAAAGACTACTTACAAGCACAAATCGGCAACCCTAAAGGTGCTGACGAACCTAACAAGAAATTTTACGACCCTAGAGTTTGGTTAAGAAAAGGAGAGACTGCTTTCATAGAGCGTTTGAAAAAAGCCTTTGAAGACTTAAACAACGTAAACACACTATAAAAGTATAGCATAACCAAAAAAATGGATGAGATGACGGCTTGGTTTAAAAGAAAAGAAAAAGGTATTCAAACCTCTACCGAGGAAAAAAAAGACACACCTAAAGGACTTTGGTATAAATCACCAACAGGTAAAATAGTAGAGTCTGACGATCTTGCAAAAAACTTTTATGTTAGCCCTGAAGATGATTATCACGTTAGAATAGGCAGTAAAGAGTATTTTGAAATTTTGTTCGATAACAATAAGTTTACTGAACTTGACGAGAAACTGAGCTCTAAAGACCCTTTGAAATTTGAGGATACCAAGAAATATAGCGAACGTTTAAAAGCGGCACAGAAAAAAACCGGACTTAAAGATGCTGTGAGAACAGGATACGGAAAGTCTTTCGGTAAAGACATCGTAATCTGCTGTATGGATTTTAAATTCATCGGTGGTTCTATGGGTAGTGTCGTTGGTGAGAAAATTGCACGTGGTATAGACTACGCCATTAAAAAGAAAACACCATTTATGATGATTTCTAAATCTGGTGGAGCTCGTATGATGGAGGCAGCGCTTTCATTAATGCAACTTGCAAAAACATCAGCTAAATTAGCTCAGTTATCTGAAGCTGGCTTACCATACATCTCTTTATGTACCGATCCAACAACGGGCGGTACTACGGCTTCTTATGCTATGCTTGGCGATATTAATATTGCAGAGCCAGGAGCATTGATCGGTTTTGCCGGTCCAAGAATCGTAAAAGATACTACTGGTAAAGATTTGCCCGAAGGTTTTCAATCATCTGAGTTTTTATTGGAACACGGCTTTTTAGATTTTATTTCACATAGAAGAGATTTAAAGAAAAAAGTGAACTTATATATTGACTTAATTCAGAACAATCCCGTAAGAGCAGAAAAAGCAACAGCGTGAAATCATTAGTATTCACTATACTATCTTTTTGGTTTTTATGCTGTTCTGCAGATAAAGAAAAAGTGCTCGTCGAAGAATCAGATTCGACGAGCATTTTTAATTCTAATGCACAAGTTACCCAAGTAAGCATATCAGGTGAACCAAATGCATACATTTTCAATACTACGATTTTAAGTCCAGATACAGGATGTGATCAATATGCAGATTGGTGGGAAATCATTGATTTAGAAGGTAACCTTATCTATAGAAGAGTCTTGGCACATAGTCATGTAGATGAACAACCTTTTACAAGGTCAGGAAGCAACATTCCACTAGAAAGTACCTCAGAAGTATATATTAGAGTACACATGAATACTACAAGCTATTCAAATGCGGTACTCAAAGGCGCTATTGACACTGGCTTCTCTTCTTATGAATTGGATATTGAATTTGCCAAAGAACTAGAAAACGTAGAACCATTACCAAATGGTTGTGCTTTTTGATTTTAAATTATTAAAATTTAAATTAAACATTTCAAAAAATATCTTACCTTTGCGGCTTGATTGAAAATCAATCACGTACATAAAAATCATTTAAAATAATATTGGAATGTATTTATCAAAAGAAGTAAAAGCCGAAATTTTCAAAAAACACGGCGGTAGCGAAACAAACACTGGTTCTACAGAAGGACAAATTGCTTTGTTTACACACAGAATTAATCACTTAACTGGTCACTTGAAAAAGAACCATAAAGATTACAACACAGAGCGTTCATTAGTAAAGCTCGTGGGTAAAAGAAGAAGTCTTCTTGATTACATGATTAAAAATGATATTGTAAAATACAGAGAGCTAATTAAAGAGCTAGGTATTAGAAAATAATATTGCAAAAGGGGATAGCTAGCTATCCCCTTTTTTAATACTCCCGCCTTAGGAGTTTAAGCCAAATATTTGGCAAAGGAGAACAAAAAGCTACACACGGTTTTTCATTGGTCAACACAACAACACAACAACTCCGACCAGAGAAATTTCAGTCGGAAAGACCATTGTTTAACAAATTTGCATGATGCAAATTTTAATCGAATTTTATGATTCCAAAAGTATTTAAAGAGGTCATAGACCTTGGTGACGGTAGAGAAATTTCTATCGAAACAGGAAAATTGGCAAAACAGGCACATGGCTCTGTTGTTGTTCAATCAGGAAAATGTATGTTATTATGTACAGTTGTTTCCAACTACAAACAAAGTGATGTGGACTTTCTTCCACTAACGGTAGATTACCGTGAAAAATTTGCAGCTGCAGGTCGTTACCCAGGTGGTTTTTTCAAAAGAGAAGCAAGACCTAGTGACGGTGAAGTTTTAACCATGCGTTTAGTGGATCGTGTTTTACGTCCGTTATTCCCTAAAGATTATCACTCAGAAACTCAAGTGATGATTCAGTTAATGTCTCATGATGAAGACGTTATGCCAGATGCAATGGCAGGTTTAGCTGCTTCTGCCGCTATTCAATTATCAGATTTCCCTTTTGAATGTGCTATCTCTGAAGCTAGAGTTGGTCGTGTAAACGGTGAATTCGTTATCAACCCGACCCGTGCTCAATTATTAGAGTCTGACATTGATATGATGATCGGTGCTTCTGCTGATTCTGTAATGATGGTTGAAGGTGAGATGGATGAGATTTCTGAAGAAGAAATGACCGAAGCTATTAAGTTTGCCCATGAAGCTATTAAGGTTCAATGTGCTGCTCAAGAAGCTTTAGCGAAAGCTTTCGGTAAAAAAGATGTACGTGAGTACGAGCCAGAACGTGAAGATGCTGATCTAGCTAAGAAAATTCATGACATGGCTTATGATAAAGTATACGCTGTTGCTCAAGCAGGTTCTGCAAAACATGAGCGTAGCGCTGCTTTTGGCGAAATCAAAGAAGAAATCAAAGCTTCTTTCTCTGAGGAAGAGCAAGCTGATTTTGGCGGATTAATTTCTAAATACTACAGTAAAGCTGAAAAAGCCGCTGTACGTGACTTAACATTGAACGAAGGTTTAAGATTAGATGGTCGTAAGACTGATGAGATCAGACCAATTTGGTGTGAGGTTGACTATTTACCATCTACACACGGTTCTTCTATCTTTACTCGTGGAGAAACTCAAGCTTTAGCTACAGTTACTTTAGGTACAAGTAGAGAAGCAAACCAAATAGACATGCCATCTTACGAAGGTGAAGAGCGTTTCTATTTACACTATAACTTCCCTCCTTTTTCAACTGGTGAAGCAAGACCTATTCGTGGAACATCTCGTAGAGAAGTTGGTCACGGTAACTTGGCTCAACGCGCATTGAAAGGAATGGTTCCTGAAGATTGCCCTTACACAGTACGTGTAGTTTCTGAGATTTTAGAATCTAACGGTTCTTCTTCTATGGCTACTGTTTGTGCTGGTACTATGGCAATGATGGATGCTGGGGTTCAATTGAAAAAACCAGTATCTGGTATTGCAATGGGATTAATTTCTGATGCAGATTCTGGTAAATATGCTGTATTATCAGATATCTTAGGTGATGAAGATCACTTAGGTGATATGGATTTTAAAGTAACAGGTACTGCAGACGGTATTACGGCTTGCCAAATGGATATTAAAGTAAAAGGTCTTTCTTATGAGATTCTTGTTAATGCTTTAAAACAAGCTCGCGAAGGTCGTTTACATATCTTAGGAAAAATTACTGAAACTATTTCTACACCTAACGAAGATGTTAAAGATCACGCTCCTACAATGGTATCTAGACGTGTTCCTAATGAATTCATTGGTGCATTAATTGGTCCTGGAGGAAAAGTGATTCAAGAAATGCAGAAAGAAACTGAGACAACTATCGTTATAAACGAAGATCCAGTTACTGAAGAAGGTATAGTTGAAATATTAGGTGTTGGTAGAAAAGGTATTGATGCTGTAATGGCAAAAATAGATTCTATCTTGTTCAAGCCAGAAGTTGGTAGCGTTTACGAAGTAAAAGTTATTAAGATGCTTGATTTCGGTGCAGTTGTAGAATATATGGATGCTCCTGGTAATGAAGTATTATTACACGTAAGTGAACTAGCTTGGGAACGTACGGAAAATGTAGCTGATGTTGTAAACATGGGCGATGTATTTGACGTTAAGTATTTCGGTATAGATAAGCGTACTCGTAAAGAAAAAGTTTCTCGTAAAGCACTTTTACCAAAACCAGAAGGTTTTGTTGAAAGACCACCACGTGATGATAAAAGAAGAGATGACCGTCGTGGAAACGATCGTAATCGCGATAGAAAACCAAGAAGAGATTAATTCTTTTGTAAGGTAATTCTTAAAGCCTCGACTAATCAGTCGAGGCTTTTTTTATGTAGTTCAACGGAAAAATGAACTTTTTTTGATTGAATTGTAACATTCGGAAGTTTTTTACGTATAAGTATATGCAGTCTATGCAAACTGAACTTAATTTATTTTAATGAGACAGCTTAAGATTACAAAACAGGTCACCAATAGAGAGACCGCATCTTTGGACAAGTACTTACAAGAAATTGGAAAAGTAGACTTGATTACCGCTGATGAAGAAGTAGAGTTGGCACAACGTATCAAGGCAGGCGACCAGATCGCTCTTGAAAAACTCACCAAAGCCAACCTCAGATTCGTGGTTTCAGTTGCGAAGCAGTACCAAAACCAAGGCCTTACTTTGCCAGATTTGATTAACGAGGGTAACCTTGGATTAATCAAAGCTGCACAGCGTTTTGACGAAACGCGGGGATTTAAATTTATCTCCTACGCCGTATGGTGGATCCGTCAATCTATATTACAAGCATTGGCAGAACAATCTCGTATCGTTCGTTTGCCATTGAACAAAATTGGTTCTATCAACAAGATCAATAAAACTTTTGCTTTCCTTGAGCAAGCGCATGAAAGAATGCCTTCTCCTGAAGAAATTGCAAAAGAATTGGACATGACTGTTGATGACGTAAAACAATCATTGAAAAACTCAGGTAGACACGTATCTATGGATGCGCCTCTTATTGACGGTGAAGATTCTAACCTTTATGATGTACTTCGTAGTGGTGAATCTCCTAATCCAGATAGAGAATTGTTACATGAGTCTTTACGTACAGAAATTGAGCGTGCTTTAGAAACATTAACGCCACGTGAGGCAGATGTAATTCGTTTATACTTTGGTCTTGCTAACCAGCATTCTATGACCTTAGAAGAAATTGGTGAAACTTTTGACCTTACTAGAGAAAGAGTTCGTCAAATTAAAGAAAAAGCAATTAGACGTTTAAAGCATACTTCTAGAAGTAAAATATTAAAAACGTATTTGGGTTAAAAACTCTTAGCGTTCAAGGTATAAAAATTACACGTTAAATATTCCCTAAATTGGTAATATGGCATATTAATTGTAATTTTAACGGTAACAACAGTTTATCATGACTGTTCGTTTTTTGATTGATGAATAAACTCCGGCTGATTACCGGAGTTTTTTCATTTATAATAGTTTCATTATTATTTACTTAGCTATCCCTAAACAACAATTATCCCCAAAATTTCTTTCCTTATCTTAGAGCATCATTACCATTTCAATGAAATACACACTACTAATTTCAATAGTTTTCATGTGCTTTAATCCTTGTAATCACCATAAAAATAATACTGATTTTGGCAGCCACCCTACCCCCGTTAAAGAAAATTTGTGGGCGCAATACAGTCAAAAATCAACTTTATTTAAACTTTGGTCCCCTAAGGCAGAAGAAGTTATCTTAAGACTCTATAGAACCGGAAACAACTCTAAATCATATGCAAAATATTCCCTAAACAAGGAAGACGAGGGTATTTGGAAAATTAACGTTGATGGCGATTTAAACGGAATTTACTATACTTTTCAAGTTAAATCAGATAACAAATGGCTTAATGAAACTCCAGGAATTTACGCACAAGCTGTTGGAGTAAACGGAAATAGAGCTATGGTTATTGATATGGAAAAAACCAGCCCTAAGAATTGGCAAAGTGATATCTCCCCAGCACTCAATTACCAAAACGAAGCTATTATCTACGAGCTTCATATTAGAGATATGACAATTCATCCTCAATCTGGGTCTTCTATGCCAGGAACCTATCTAGGCCTAGTTGAAACCGGAACTAAAAGCCCTAACCAAATTACTACGGGCATAGACCACTTAAAGGAATTGGGCATTACTCATGTACATCTTTTACCTTCTTTCGACCATTATTCCATTGACGAAGCCAACTTAAACACCCCGCAATTTAATTGGGGATACGACCCTCAAAACTATAATGTTCCTGAAGGTTCCTTTTCTACTGATCCTTTTAATGCAGAAGTTCGTATTAAAGAATTTAAACAAATGGTTCAAACTTTTCATGCTAATGACATAGGTGTTATTATGGACGTTGCCTATAACCATACCGGCAAAACGGATGAATCTAACTTTAATCAAGAACTGCCAAATTATTATTACAGACATTGGGAAGATGGCTCGTATTCAGATGCTGCTGCTTGTGGTAACGAAACTGCCTCTGAGCGCCCAATGATGCGCAAATTCATGATTGAATCTGTTTTACACTGGACTAAAGAATATCATATTGATGGGTTTCGTTTTGATCTTATGGGCATTCATGACATTGAAACCATGAACATCATTGCTAAGGAAATTTTAAAAATAAATCCTGACGCACTATTATATGGCGAAGGATGGACTGCCAAAGATTCCCCATTACCCGAAGAAAAGAGAACGCTCAAAAAATACATGCAACAAATTCCAAAATTTGCTGCCTTTAGTGATGATTTACGTGACGGATTAAAAGGTTCTGTTTTTGAAGATGAAAGCTTAGGTTTTGTGAGTGGAGCTGTAAAAACGGAAGAATCAATAAAATTTGGGATTGTAGGTGCTATTCAACATCCCCAAATTAATTATAACAGTGTAAACTATTCAGAAGCCCCCTGGGCTAACGAACCTTGGCAATCTGTAAACTACGTTTCTTGTCATGACAATCATACGCTTTTTGACAAACTAAAAATCTCAAGACCTAATACAGATCCTAAGACCTTAATTGCTATGGATAAATTGGCAAATGCCATTGTTCTTACATCACAGGGAACTCCATTTTTACATGCCGGTTCAGAAATACTTCGTACAAAAAATGGCGAACACAATTCATACAATTTACCTGATAGTATTAACCAAATAAATTGGAACAGGAAATATGAACATAAGGAGGTTTTTGAATACTATAAAAATCTAATTAAACTTAGAAAAGAACATCCGGCTTTTTATATGACTACAGGCTCAGATGTTCGTAAACACCTAATATTTCAAAAGACTGATAATTCGCTGGTTTCATTTACTTTGGAAGACAATGCAAATGCCGATAGCTGGGAGAAAATTTTAGTCATATACAATGCATCCAACGAAATAATAGATTATAAAATAGAAGGAATTTGGCAAGAAGCGGTTTCTGGTAGTACCTTTGATTTTGAAGGTTCAACTTTTTTGAAAGACCATATTAAGGTTCCAGCACTATCAATGTACATTGCTTTTCAAAAATAAAAGTAATTCCTACTAAATAAAAAACTATCATGAGCTCAGATTCTCAACCCAATAATCCCCTTCACGGTGTAAAATTGGCAACTATTCTAGAAGAACTTACAGAAAAGTATTCATGGGAAGATTTAGCCGGTCAGGTCAATATAAACTGTTTTAAGAGTAATCCTTCCATAAAATCTAGCTTGAAGTTTTTACGTAGAACACCATGGGCACGTGAAAAAGTGGAACATTTATACCTTCAATCTTTTAAAAAATAATGGGATTTAATATTGTACTTATAGAACCTGAAATTCCCAATAATACAGGAAATATTGGCAGACTAGCACTTGGCACAGGTTCTACTCTACACTTGGTAAAACCTTTCGGGTTTGAACTTACAGACAAACGCTTAAAAAGGGCAGGGCTTGATTACTGGCAGCATTTAAATGTAATTATGTACGAGAATGTTGATGCATTCTTTGAGCAGAATAAAGAAAAGAAAATGATTTTCTTTTCTGCCAGCGCAACTAAAAATCATTGGGAAATTGATTTTAAGGAAGATATGTTTTTAGTCTTTGGCAAAGAATCTGTTGGCTTGCCAAAATCTATATTAAATGACAATGAGGATAAAGCTGTAAAAATTCCCTTATACAGTGAACATATCCGCAGTCTTAATTTAGCCAATGCAGTTGCAATTTCAATTTACGAAGGTTTAAGACAAATAGAATAGCAACTATTACCTCCTTGATTATTTTGTCGTAGTAATTTTATATTCATTTTATTTATTCTCCGTTTGCTAATAGCTACATTTCATAACTATGGAAATAGCAAAATAATTAGTGTATTCTAAGAGTATTCTTAAGACAACCATCATTTAATAAGCTTACCATATTAAATGAGTACTATCCTCGTTAAAATTTTCCTATCGCTTATTATTGGCAGATTAAATTATTATTTTCAAGCTAGTAATAAATCAATCTACCAAACAAACAACGACAACAATGAACTCAAAATCATCTCTCGTTTTTATTTTATCTTTTTTATTTATTAGCAGCTCTTTACTCGCTCAAAAAAAGAAAAATAAAAAAACCAGCTCGCAAACAACGCTCAACAAAGCTTTTTATGACAATTTAGAATGGCGTAATATTGGACCTGTACGTGGCGGGCGTTCTTTAGGTTCTGCCGGTAGCCCTAGCAGACCTAATGAATATTATTTTGGTGCAACTGGTGGTGGATTATGGAAAACTACCGATGGCGGTAATGAGTGGAAACCAGTTACAGACGGTCAAATAACCAGCTCTTCTGTTGGCGCTGTAGCGGTAGCTGAAACAAATCCTGATATCGTATACATCGGTATGGGCGAAGTACAATTACGTGGTAGCATTACGCAAGGCGATGGTGTATACAAATCTATAGATGCCGGTGAAACATGGAAGCATTTAGGACTAGAAGAAACTCAGGCGGTTTCTAGAATTAGAATTCATCCCACAAATCCTGAAATTGTATATGTTGCAGCCCTAGGTCATCCATATGGCGATAATGAAGAACGTGGTGTTTTTAAAAGTACTGACGGTGGTAAAACATGGAACAAAACACTTTATGTGAGTGATAAGGCTGGTGCCGTAGATTTGATCATTGACCGCAACAACCCAAATGTATTATATGCCAGTACTTGGCAAGTACAGCGTAAGGCTTGGAAAATGTGGGGCGGCGGTCAAGATTGCAAACTATGGAAGTCTACAGATGCTGGTGAAACCTGGACAGATCTTTCAAAAAATCCAGGTATGCCAGAAGGTCCGTTAGGAAAAATTGGAGTAACCGTTTCTCCGGCAGATTCTAATCGCGTTTGGGCAATTGTCGAAGCTAATGAAGGTGGAGTTTTTCGTTCAGATGATGCGGGTAAAACTTGGAAAAGAACAAATGATGAGCGTAAGCTTAGACAACGTGCTTTTTACTATTCTAGAATTTATGCCGACCCGTTGAATAAAGATATAGTTTACGGACTCAATGTAAACTTTTGGAAATCTACAGACGGTGGCGAAACATTTGATACAAAAATTAAGGTACCTCACGGAGACAATCATGATCTTTGGATAGACCCTAATAATCCTGACCGTATGATTTCTTCTAATGATGGCGGTGGCGTTGTTAGTTTAAACGGCGGAAAATCCTGGACAGAAGAAGACTACACAACAACACAGTTGTACCATGTAATGACCACTAACGATGTACCTTACCATGTGGCAGGTGCACAACAAGACAACAGTACTATTGCTGTACCAAGTGATGGTTGGGAGCATATGCAAGCAAGAGGCCAAGGTGATGGTTGGGCATACGCTGTTGGTGGTGGTGAAAGTGGTTGGATTACCCAGCACCCAACCAATTTAGATATATTTTATGCAGGTAGTCAAGGTGCACTATTGACACGATATGACAGAAGTAATGGTCAATCTAGAGACATACAGGTATATCCGCGATTTTTCTCCGGCGAGCCTGCTAGCGCCTTACCTGAACGCTGGCAATGGACGTTTCCTATCATGTTTGCACCAAAAGATGAAAATGTAATGTACACGTGTTCACAGCATGTTTGGAAAACTACGGATGATGGACAATCTTGGGAGAAAATTAGTCCAGATTTAACCTATGCAGATCCATCCACCTTAGGTAAAACGGGTGGTATTATTACCATGGATATGAACGGACCTGAAATTTACGCTACGGTTTTTGCTCTTGCTCCATCCAATCACGACATTAATACTATATGGGCAGGTTCAGACGATGGTAAAATTCACATTACTAGAGATGGCGGTAAAAATTGGTCAGACATTACTCCTAAAGAATTACCAAAATTCTCTAGAGTTAGTATTATTGATGAATCTATTCACAATCCAGGAACATTATACGTTGCAGCGAATAGATACCAAGTAGATGATAGACAACCTTATGTTTTTAAGACACATGATTATGGAAAAACTTGGACAAAAATTATTAACGGAATAGAAGATGGGCACTTTGCAAGAGCGGTTCGCGAAGACCCTATTAGAGAAGGACTTCTATTTTTAGCAACTGAACACGGAGTATATTTTTCAATGAACGACGGGGAATTATGGCAAAGTCTTCAATTGGAATTACCCGATACTCCAGTTAGGGATTTAGTCATAAAAGATAATGATGTCGTTTTAGGAACCCACGGTAGAGGGTTTTGGATTCTTGATGATATTCAACCCTTAAGACAGTATACTTCTGAAATGGAAAATCAAGAAGCCGTACTTTTTAAACCAACCAATGCTTTAAGAGGATTGACAAATGCTTCTATTCAATATTATTTAAAGGAAGAAAAAGACACCATCACCTTTGAAATTTATGACACTAATGATAAACTCATAAATACGTTTACCGGTAGTAAACCTGAATATGAAGTTGATCCTAACATACCCTATTGGTTAAAAGGAGGATCTACAAAACCTACCACAGCAAAAGGAATAAACAATTTTACTTGGGACATGAGGTATCAAGGTGCTACTACTTTTGAAGGAATGATCATTTGGAGTGCAAGACCTGCACGCGGACCAAAAGCTCCTTTAGGGACTTATAAAGTAAAAATGAAATCAGGGGATTATGAAAAAACATATGCGTTTGAAATAAAAATGGATCCAAATCTTAAAGGGATTACCAAAGAAGATTTAGATGAACAATTTGAGTTATCCAACAAAATAATGGGTAAAACTTCGGCTGCCAATGAAGCGGTTATTAAGATTAGAGAAATTAAAAAGACCCTTGGTGATGCAAAAGATGCTATTGATGACTACGATAAGAACATCACCCCTTTCTTAAACGAGTTAACCGAAGTCGAGGAAAGTCTATATCAAGTGAAAAATCAATCAGGTCAGGATCCATTAAACTTTCCAATAAAACTAAATAATAGATTAGCATCATTAAGAAGAAGTGTAGAATCAGGTGAAGCAAAACCTACAAGCGGAGCTTACAAAGTTTACAAAGAATTATCGGCAGAACTAGATGTTGAATTGAACAAGTTGAATACTATTATGAAGCAATACAAGTCAAAAATTAATCCCATACTCACTAAATATGGTGGAAGTAAAATTGATTAAATAGAGTTAAAGCTAATTTAAAAACGACTGTTGAACGAAATACAAATCCGTATTTTTGTATTGAATTACAAAGGTTATATATCATGAAAAAGGCAAGTATAGCGCCATCACTTTTAGCAGCAGACTTTGGAAATCTACAACGCGATGTAGAAATGGTAAACGCCAGTGAAGCAACATATCACCATATCGATGTTATGGACGGAGTTTTTGTACCAAATATATCTTACGGTATGCCTGTAGTCAAAGCAATACATAAATATGCCACTAAACCTTTAGACGTACATTTAATGATTGTAGACCCTGACAGATATCTAGAGGAGTTTGCAAATTTAGGCGCTCATATCCTAACCGTACATTACGAGGCTTGCACCCATTTACACAGAACCATACAAGCTATTAAAGCTTTAGGGATGAAAGCAGGTGTTGCCCTGAACCCTCATACCAATGTAATGCTATTAGAAGATATTATTCAAGATATAGATTTAGTTTTGATCATGAGTGTTAACCCAGGTTTTGGCGGACAATCGTTTATCGATAATACTTATGAAAAAATAAAAAAGGCAAAGGAATTGATTACCAGAAAAAAATCATCTGCATTAATTGAAATTGATGGCGGGGTAACTTCTGCAAATTCAAAACAATTAGTGGATGCCGGTGCAGACATATTAGTTGCAGGTAGTTTTGTATTCAAAAGTGAAGACCCAACCGCCACCATAAAAGAATTAAAGGGATGAAAACGGAATTTGATATTGTAATTGTTGGTGGAGGACCTATTGGTATTGCATGTGGATTAGAAGCAAAGAAAAACGGACTCTCATATCTTATCATCGAAAAAGGGCCTATCGTAAATTCTCTTTTTCATTACCCTAGTAATATGCAATTTTTCTCTTCATCTGAAAAATTGGAAATTGACGAAATTCCTTTTATAAGTAACGAAGCTAAGCCTAAACGAGATGAAGCCTTAGAATATTACCGACGTATCGTTACTTCCAACAAACTGAATATCCATCTTTTTGAAAAAGTAGAGAACGTTCAGAAAAACAATAATACGTTTTCCATAACAACGGACAAGAACACATACATTTCAAAACAAATTGTTGTGGCTACAGGATTCTATGATATTCCTAACTTATTAAATGTTCCAGGAGAGAATTTAGATAAGGTGGTTCATTATTATGATAACCCACATTATTATTCAGGTCAGAAAGTAGCAGTTATTGGCGCAAGCAACTCTGCCATTGATGCTGCCTTAGAATGCTACAGAAAAGGTGCTGAAGTATCTTTGATTATACGCGGACCCGAAGTTGGCAAAAGGGTTAAATATTGGGTAAGACCAGATATCATTAACCGTATTGAAGAAGGTAGCATAAAAGCTTATTTTAATACTACTGTAAAATCAATTTCCAAAGATGCCATTACTTTAACTACGGATGATAAGGAAGTAGAAATACAAAATGATTTTGTTTTAGCACTAACAGGATATAAGCCAAATTTTGATTTCTTAGAGAAACTAGGGGTAAACATCAGTGATGATGAGAAAAAACTACCTGAATATAATCCTGACACTATGGAAACCAACATTAAAGGACTATACTTGGCAGGTGTTATCTGCGGCGGTATGGAAACGCATAAATGGTTTATTGAGAACTCTAGAATACATGCAAAAATGATTATAAAAAATATTGTCACAGATTCTATTACAGTATAATTACAATCATAATTACCTGATTTATGGTGGCTAATGGAAAAGTAAATAATAGATAATCTATAAAACCATTCTATATTTACTTAATAACAAAACTTGACTCTAAGATTTTCTTTGTACCAGATTTGCTAACCTGACTTCGTAAAGACAAGAAATATTACTTGTCAGCATGGCAAAAACCAAATACGGCATACATAAACCTATAGCTATTACGTACATCAAACTACTTACTATTCTTCCTATTATTAGGGATACAAAATACTACATCTAAAAAATTTGCAGCTGTAGTAGTAGCTTTATTCCCAGTAATCATTTTCCATGGTATTCCAAGGGTATGTCTCTCTTCTAAAGCTTGACCTTATTCCATAAAAAAAGCCCCTTACATTACTGTAAAGGGCTTTCGAAAAAGGCGGCTACCTACTCTCCCACTTGGTA
>ENA-ORXC01001427-ORXC01001427.1-marine-metagenome-genome-assembly--contig:-NODE-1427-length-14079-cov-4.993430_pt1 | contig 14079 bp, 11 predicted proteins | sample MGYA00237865_ERZ511478 | MGnify/ENA metagenome assembly ERZ511478 | reverse complement strand
CTGTAGCGGCCACGCCGTCGGCGATTGCCGCGCCGGGACCGCCGTCTTCACGTGCTGCCGCTCCACCACCTCCGCGACTCTCCCCTCCGCCGCCTCCCCGCCCGTCCCCTCTGCCGCCTCCGCACCCTACTCCCACGCCCGCCAACCGCAACGGTATCCCGTCAGGCACGCCCGCTTCCCCGCCCTCGACCAAGAATCGCCACCCGCCACCGCATCTAGTCAGGCGCACCCGCCACCTGGACACAGGTGAGAGCATCCACTGCAGCGACCACGCCCTTAGATTGGCCGCACCGGGACCGCCGTTTTCACGCGCTGCAGCTCCACCGCCTCCCTGCCCCTTCCGTTCACCGCCGCCTCTCCCCTCCCCTTCCCCGGCCCCCCGCCCCTCTCCTTCACCGCCTCCTCGCCCCACCCCTCCGCCGCGTCACCACCCTCCCGGCACGCACGCCAAGCGCAACGGCATCCCGCCGGGCGCACCCACCGCCTAGTTGGCGGCAGGAGCGTCGACTGCGGCAGTCGCGTCCTTAGCATTGGCAGCGTAGGGCCCGCCTGGACCTCTCTCAGTCGCGAGGCAATCCCGCCAGCACTTCTTCCGCGGCGCCGCCGAAAAGTTCCGTGATGGTCTCTGACCAAGCGGCTAGCCGCCGCCGCGTAGGATGCGCCATACCCGCTCACCCCCATCTCCACCGTCACCCGGCTTGCACGCGCCGGCGCGTACTTGAGTAAAGTCTACTTCAAATCGCTGCGTTTGGGCATTGCCGGTCGTAAACAGGTGGTCCTGGTTTGAGAAGAATTGGCGGGAAACCTGGATGCGGCTGTCAACTGCACGTGGCCCGTGCATGCGCAGCCTTCGTGTCCCATACTTGAACGGCCGTTTTATACATATTTTCGCACTTACGGAGGCTCCACTGGAGTATTGGTGGGCACTTAAAAGTGTTATAAGGAACAGTTGATGGAGACCTGCACAAGTTTTGGGCGTGTTTCTTGGAGGCTTCTTTGAGAAACCGGTACACAATCGTCATGGACGTTTCTAGACTCCTCGCAAGGTGCTGTAGGGGAGTTCGTGTGACTTGCGACTGGCGTGGTCTCGCTCCCATCGCTTTTCGTTGCTCTGGAGCAAGCGCACGCGGCCCTGACAGTGGAGGGTTCTACTGATCCAAGTCTCCGTAGCTACCACAATGCACTGACCCCACCTTCCTGTGAGTAACAGCCAACAGCAGCGGCTGGAAATGCGCTGTGACACGTGCTACAGCCACCAGCCCAGCGTCTTGGCACATACTCACCCACATACATTCTTTCATTCGCTGGACTACCAGACGATAGAATGGGGAACCTGGCAGGAAACATTACCAAGGCGCTGATGCTTCTTTACGTAGAGCAGTCAATCGTATTATAAACGAAAAAGAGTGAAGTCTTCTTGCTACGTCAACAAAGTAGAAGTGCGTCCCTCTCATGGATGGAGACCGCTAGGCAATCAGCAAACACCGACCGGGTTTTTCACCTGGTCGTACACCGGGAAGAACAGCACCAAGCGTCCGGGAAGTCGAAGTGCCTTGTTGCGCAGCGGATTCAGCGCCGAGCTTGTGAGGATGGTAATGTTCTGCGACAGCGGGGACGCGGGCGTTGCGTCTACAATGTTGAAGCTGTACGGTGTGCGCCCCTCGCTGGTCGACGCCGTGTCTGCACCACTGCCAACGACAGCCGCTGCAGAAGAATCCCCGGTAAAGCCAACTTCCGTCATTTCGGAGACCAGTGGCTCTCCGTCGCTGCAGCCGGTCCTGCTGTCACCGGATGTCACGAGCGATAAGGTAGCCGAGGCGAAATCTTTCGCGACAAGGCCAGAGTTGCCACAGCCGGCGCCATCGTCGACGGCGGTGGCCGCCGACCTCTTGTGTGCGACGTCCGAGACGACGGCAGCACACAGGTGTTCCACAGCCGCCGCAAGGTCGTTGGACTTGAAGTTGCCAGGGACTGCCGACGACTGTGTCACCACGGGGAAGTCCCCTTGCACGGAGATGGCGCTGACATCCGACTGCTGGATGAACAGCGAGTATTGTCGCCGACCGGACGCCGGGTTCGACGACGCCACCTCGTAGAGAGTGTAGTTGATGGGCAGACGCGCAGTATCAACCACGTCGAGCGTCCAGGGCAGTTGGATGCCTACTGCGACGCCTAGAAGGGTAGAGCTCCCGGTCCTGCGTACCTCCATCACCAGCCACGAAGGGTCGGCGACGACGGTGGGCACGGTGGAGCACCTGCAAGCTTTCGCGGGTGCTTTTGTCCGGGCGTGCTTGACGGCCGCTATGCGCTGGTTGCCAAGGGTCGAGGTTTTGGGGAGGTTGCAGCGGCCAGATGGGCTGCCACCGGAGCGCTTGCGCTTGAAGCCGGCGCTAGAAGCACTCGGCTCGCCCCCCGCCATGTCCCCAGGGTGAGATCCCAGTGCCGCTCTCGTCTCCGCGCCCGACGCCGGGATCGTGGCCGTGCAGCTCCCGACCTCTCCGCCGCTGACAGATGTGACTTCGGCCTGCTGCATAGCGGTCGTACCGGCTACTCGCCTTGGTGCCATCGTTGTCCTGGTCAGGTGGTGTGGCGGGTTCTTCAGCAGCACTGGGCGGAGGGCGTTCATGAGCGCCACTATCTTGGGATCATCGTCCATTCGGAAGCTCCAGGTAAAGGCCAGCCTCGCGGCTGCCATTGACGTGGCCGAAGCGCGCTCCGAATCCCGGTGGTACTGCACCACACACCCGGCCTTGAGGGCCTGGCTGGTGAGAGTGGGCGACAGAAGGCGCTCCGCGAGGGCATCAACTTCCGCGCTGCGTAACCCGCCGCGGCCACCAGACGAGCCCGCCTTGAGACAAACGCCATCGCGTACACAAAGCAGACGAGACATCCACTCCGTCACCAGCTCCTTTGGGTTGAAGAAAGATCTCATCTCGCCGGCACGAACGAAGAGGGGTTGCCCGGAGACGTGCTTGTAGTGCTGCAGCCGTCCGACAAGACCCATGCCGCGCTCGCCGACCTCAAATGTTTGCTCCATAAACGTCAACGCCTTGGAAGGTACTTGGAACAGGCCGAGCACCGTGGCCTCGAAGAGCACTTTGTCCGCAGCGCTGGTGACACCCGCCAAACAGCACAGCTTCGAGACGATGAAAGCGATACCCAGGAAAGAGAAGACCGACTTGTCGCGCTCTTCCGGGTCGCGGACCCGGAACGCGAGGCGCATCAAAAACGATAGGCGCTGGATTGGCGTCTTCGGTGTTGGTGGATGGCGCACTACCGACTCCTCCACATGCACAGGGGCCGCAAGCGATGCTTCAGCAGGCTGAGTAAGAGCCGGAGTAGCTGTAGCGTCACAAGGAACTGTGGCTGGAGTACGTTCAGAGTCATCAGCAGCCACGGATCCCGTGCTGGCGCCACCAGCAGGAGAATTAGACGGACAGGTAGCGCCGTGACGTGCAATGGAGAGCGGGAGGCCGTCCAGCGCCGCAGCGCCCGTCACGTCGCCGGCAGGGGCCGCACCTCCTGGAATCAATGCGTCGTTCCCACTGTGACGTCTGCTCCCGAGTAGATTGTCAGCAGAGCCCGCGCTGACCGCATTCGCGCTGGCCAGCTGCGTCATGACAATTGCTCCGTCCAATATACATGGCCTGCTATCAGGGGCATCGTCTAAGTTCCCTTCAACGGGGGAGAACGGCGGAGGAAGGTCTGCTGGAGAGGCCATGACAGCGCCAAACCTTGGGGTAGATCAGCCAAGAACCGGAGTCGCAGCGGTGTCGGGCGCTCGCCGACCAAGAACCGAAACGGAGTGTGAGCAACCGAGGAAGAAAGCGAGGTCGCACCATCAGGTGCCGCCCGGTGCCTGTCCGAGCCGACCGGCCACGGACAAGCGTCCTATGACTCAAGTACACAGGCAGCTGGCTACAGACGTAGGTAGAAATCCATGGCCAGTCAGAGAGACGCGCAAAGCGACTCCGGCGCACCGCACATGGAGGGGGGGATGGATGAAAATCGCGTCACTCCGACCACAAGCGCCGGCGACGTCACTTAGCATCCGCAGCTGTACGAGGGGACGGTCTGATTTGCCATGGCGTAGCCCGCAACCGTCACCTCCTACCTCAGGAACAGGCGCTCCTCCTGACAGACGGCACATAGCGCTGCAGCGCGAGACGCCAACGGCAAGACATCGATTCTGCGGTTGGTAACTGCCCCTTTCGGTCGCAGCTGGAGCCACAACGCACCCCACACCTCTCGGGTCCGACCTGCGATAGCCCGCGTCTGCCACACACGAGTGCGGTGGCGACAGCGGCGATCCGTGACCGCTCGCCCGTTTCGATCTGGCGTCCGCTACTGGCACGCCCCGGATAACTTGGTGATGCGGGGACCTTCCGCGACTCGGAGCCGCGACCACAGCTGCCGGTGTGGCAACAGATACGTAAGAAGGAAAACGCACAGCGTTGGATCCTCAATCACAATCTCTCTGAACATGCTGCGGCGCTCATTGGACGATCAGATCTTGGCTCCACCAATCAGGGCGACGCTGTTGGTGGGTGACGTTCCTGCTCGAACCGTTTCATGCTCTTCCGACCACAAAGCGGCCGCGCGGTGGCGGTCACGATGATCGTTGAATGTCGAGCCAACACTGTATCGCCTTCTTGCGGTGCAGAGGGCCTCTTTGTCTCATCCACAGATCGTTCCCGCATTGCAGAAGCTACCGCCGCCCCCCAGTGCCGCTTACCGCACCCGAGCCTTGGCGGCAGCTCCTGAGGCGGCAGCTGCATTCTTCCCACAGAGCTGGGGCACCCACAGCCACAGATTAGCTGCATCCGATCGCTTTGTGGCGGCGGCTCCAACATGGGGCAGCCGCAGCCGCTTACTGCAGCGCCGCTGACCGGTGTGCCTGTGGCCTCTTCATAGGCCACGGAATTGCTGGCGTATGCCGTACGCCGCCCATCTTCTCCGACCCGCCACTCGAACCCCGTTCGCCTCTGTCTGGCTTCATGCTGGGACCCGCCCCGTTCCTCTTCCATTACCCCGCATCACTATCCTTCCCCTGTGCGAGTTCTTCGAATGCCTCCACGGGGCAGCGGTACCGACCTGTTCGGAAGCGGCAGAGGCGGTAGGGGGAAGGCTGTTCTGCGGCAGCTAACTCTTAGCTTCACAAGGCGGCCGCCGCCAAACGCTGCCCCACCACGGCGGGTGCTCAACCTCCAGGGCAATGACGCAGCCAATCCTTCCCGAGTGCCGGTTGGCGCTGCCGTTCTGCCCCCAAGTGCGAGTCGCTTGCGCCATCCTGACTCTGGCGACAAGCAGGAGCCGGGCTCTAGTACCAGACCGCCTTCTTCCCCAGGCCGTTCGGGAACAAGCGCTCTTGGACGGCGTCCATGGACTGCTTCTTCTGGGCGGGTGCGCACGCCCACAGTCCCACCGCAAGGGCTACAAGACGAGGAGCAGGTGGGCGGCAGGCTTCAGCGCACAACTTCGCGCATCGCTGACACTGGAGCTATCCCGAGGGTACGTACGAATCGTTTGGTGCTCCCAGCGAGGGTGGCTGTGCGTTCTCCTACGGCGTCCACTCATGGTCGCGCTCAAGCCAATGGTTCTCCTGCTCTTCGCCCCCCTCCACATCCTCGTCACGTTGTCGACAGACAAGTGCATGCCTCGTCAGCTTCAACGTCACCCTGCAATGACGGTGGCGCCCGTGGCATTTCCGGGGGAAATGTACCGCTCCTTCGTCGGGCACCTGGAGGATCGAGTATCGGGCCAGGCGCCACAAACATCGGCGGTAGCGTTAGTGCTGCGTCTCCGATGCTTGCCAGTGCCGTGCCACCTGCAGTACCTACGGCCACGGCGGCGGTATCGACGGCGCGTGTTGGTGATACCACATTGCGTATGCCACCATCCAAGCGTGGATACGCGCATGCTCGCTCCACCGACGGCGCTGGAGCGCGGAGTTGCGCTGGGTCTTGTCAAGCGAGAAACGGCACTCAAGCTCTGGCTTGTTGCGCGAGACCAGCGGAGGAAGGGCCTTCAATGACCCGAGCCGGTGGCTTTGGCCTCTTGTCACCTCCGCCGATTCAGCAACAGGAGCGTCTGCGAGCCACGGCTGACAACGACGAGGATGGTGAACGCGGATCGGCGACAGCTGTCCGTGCATGGTTGCCGCTTCTCCCTGGCCGACGACGGCTGCGCGGCAGAGTCGAACGCCACCCTCTCCCCTCGCCCGGTACTGGCGAATGGATGATGAGCACCCCACAGACGACCACAAGACGGCTCAGGCTGACTCTTCCAGCTGGGCGGGCCAACGGGCGGCTAAAGCGTCGCCGGCGCGTTGTGAGTCCGTCATCATCAGAGGAGGAGGAATAGGACCCCACCTGACTGAGTGTGCGCGTGTCAGGGTTTGTTTTTTTAGTTTCCACACCGCGTTTCGTAATAAATTAGCTAGTTGTTCAATGCCGAGGACTCCACACCGAGCATGTATCGACAACGATGCCAGCAGACCGCCCGGAAGAATTATTAACCGTTGCTATGTATGCTTTGCAACCCGATTGACTTTTGCTCGCCGCGACCAGCTCGATACCGGTTATGCGGCCAGTAGACAGAGCACCCCGACGAAAGGCCTCAGGCTAAGGCAAAAGGTATCAGCATCAACTGCGCCGACAGCTAGCCTCAGCCCTCCTGCAGCTGCCGGCCGCCGCGCTCCTGCGTCTGCTCATATAAGCCCCCTGGGCCGCCTTTTCCGCCACGCCCCTTCAAGTGAAGGGTAGATAGGGGTACCTGAGCTGCCACCCCCCCCCTCCATCGCCCACACAGTCACGGTGGTCATCTCTGATACCGCCAATGCCTGCGTCATCGTGGCACACGGACCGTCTGAGCTTTGTGGGATATCATGGCATTGGGCTGCGAGAATGGGCCTCGGATGCGGCCCGGCATTGGCTTGACTCCAGCTGAAGAGGCGTACTTTGAAAATATACTAGGGCATGCCGTGTGGCGTTTTCAAGCACTTGTAGCACTCGTCCCGGAGAAGTTAAACTGCGGCCATCGACGAATGTCACATTCTATATGGCACTTGATGACGCCAACGATGACCAGCGTAAGTGCACGCGTCCAGTACCGTGGTACTTTTTTCGCTCGTTAGCTTCAATTGTTTTCGTATGACTGTCGATTAAGGCGATCTGCTTTCTGTCGAGACCGGGAGATGTTCTCGAAGCGCCTTCGTCGTCGTTGCTGCGCGGCCCCTCGTTGGATGCGAAACGACACCGTGTGGTGGTCCAGGACTGCAGAGGTATCGTGATTGGGCAGCACTCTCCCCCCCCCTCCGAGTCACAATCCAGGAGTGTTGCGCCGAACCCCCTTGCCCAGACGCTTCCAGCGACGATCGTGCGCCACGACGTAACTGTCGTCGCGCCCTCGCCCCAAACCCTACGTCGCCGGTAACAGCGACCTCATGGTGCCGTTGTCAAAACTGGTTCACCTTGGCCCTCGTATTGGCAGTGCCTTTCTCGTTGGGCCTGCGTCTGCTTCCGCGCACCCCCGCACCACCGCCCCCTCTTCCGCACAGCTGCCTGTGTTTTGCCTTTCTTGAGACCCCTTCCTCCTCGCCCCCCCCCAATTATCATTTTTGTGTGCTTTTATGCTCCTGCCCCTGCCTCCCATTCCTCTAAGACCGGGTTACGGGTCACCCCTGTGTCAGGATGGAGCCCGAGGTCGGGCCCCTGTTCCCAGAGCTCGGCGGAGATGACGAGGCTTCTGGCCTAGACGAGGACAGCGTGGCGGCGGTCGCGGCCGCGGGCCACGAGCTCGGTGATGGTCTCGGCAGCGGTGCCCCCGACGAGTCGGATGACGACCCGAACGACGAGGCCGACGGTGAGTCCGAAGGTGACGACAGCACTGATTTTGATCACGCAGCAGCAGTTTCAGACGCTTACTTCCCACCGCCGTTTTCCATCTGCAGCCGCGTCTCCACTGACGATGATGGTACGAGCACCTGGGCTATTGTTGGGCCGTTCCCGCTCGCCCGCCACATCAACCCGCTCGACCTGACGCGCGTCGTACGAGTGCGCGGCCCCGCCACGCTCTCTTCCAGAGAGGTCTATGTGCGTGCATGTGGGATTCTGGCGAATGTCGGTGTGTACCCCTCTCGGGTGGCGGCACACCACTCCGTGCGGCTCGTCGCTCGCAACATCAACATCATCGAGCCTGTCGGTATTGAAGAGCCGTCCTGGGTGGGGCTAGATCCCGACGCCCTGTCCAAGACCGACATCAGCGTCCTTCTGACGCGGGCGTCGAGAGCAAATCTTCGCTCAAGCGTCAAGGTTCTTGAGAACAGTTCGGCCAGCAGACACCCGTGGAGGCTATACGCGTTTCGCCAACGCGACCGGCGGGTGGCGCGGCGAGCGGTTGTTTTCTACCGAAGACGTGTCAGCGAGCTGATCGAGAACGACAGCGGCGTCGTCCGTGCGCTGGCTGCCGGTCCATGTGCTCGGCTGCGGCGCGCACTGGAGCTTGTCGGCCGACCCAAGGATGGGTCAGTTTCGACGCGTAAGAGGGTGTCTCATGGATGCACCATGCCACGCCTCTTGCCGTCGCGAAAGGCTTACGCTACTTTGAAGCGGAGCGGTGTGGACTCGGGCGTCGTGCCCCACCGCCTTTGGACGCTGGACGCGGCCGGGGAGGTGGAGGCCTGGGCGTACGTAGCCGGCTCGGCCTTTTCGGGCGTGCGGCGGTACACGCTGAGCGACGGGCGCACGAAGCGTCTGGCGTCAGGTGGCATCAAACGCTCTGCTACTGGCTTTGCTTTCAACTCGAGGAGCGGCACGGACCCTACCTCCTTAGCAGACCAAGACACAACCCTGGCCGACGATCTACGTGCTTCCACTACGTCGTACTTGGAGGCCCTCGAGGATCGGGAGCGGTCCAAGGTGGTCGCTGTTGAATTTGATGGGCCCGCTTTGGTGCAGCGCGCCATCAATGACGGGCTGGACCCCGCTTACGGAGGTGACCCGCTTGCGGCATCCAACGTCATCACGGTAGCCGCGGATGGTGGGCCCGTCTGCCGCCGAACTTTGACGGTTGTCACCGTCACCCTTTCTTCCGAGTTTCTCGTGGGCAAGCAGTCCCCACTGTTGCCTCTGCTCTACGTCCTGGGCGGGGAAGGGCTATTGCACACCGGCATTGGGCGGCGCTTACGGCGCATCATCGGTAACATCCTTGAGAGCGACTACCTGGTTCCCCGACGAGCAGCGGATGGCCAGCCGTCTGTCGCTGCGACTGAGCCTTCGACGCAGATGGTGACGGTGCAGCCCAAGACACCGCTGCGGCTCTGTGCCGACTTTGCAATGCAGTGTCATTTCTTGGCCATTACAGGAGGCTCAGGGGTTTGGCGCTGCCCATCAGGATATCCATGCAAGGCGCAGGACATGGGAACTCCGTCCGCTCCCAGCCGGGCGCTCTCCCGGCCACGCACAGTGTCGGTCTTGGACAAGCAGTGGCTGCTGAGCATTTGGAGCTTCGGACGCTGGTGTGCACTCCGCACAAAGGCGTGGATTTGCGCGGACGGTGCCGTTGGTGTCGCGTGCCGCTCTTGCAAGAACTTTATGACAAACGTGTCTCCGGGTGCGGTGCATCTATCTTGTCGCACGGGGGGGTGCGCGCTGAGCGGCTCGCTGCAGGGGGAGGTGCTGGCGCCGCTTCCCAAGTCTACGATAGGGACTGCCTTCCGCGCGGCTCGGCACGTATTCGGCGGCGTCCGCGGCACGCCCATCATTCCGGACGTGCCAATTGCCGTGCAGCACCCGCTCCTGCATTGCACGAGCAGCATTGTCAAGGCCATCGTCTATTTCATGCTGGCGTGGTTCACACGCAGCGAGGAGGACACCGCGCGGCAGGGTATCCATGGGCTCGAGGGCAAGACCAACCTCGGGGAGATGTACGGTCGCGAGTTCCGTGATATGGCGGCCAAGTTGCTCGCCTGTCCGGACGTTCTCGGCGTCCCGATCGATCGAGCCATCATGCTGCTCTTCTCGCTTTCTCAACTACTTTCCGCAGCCTGGCGCAAATCGGTCGGGCGCGGAACAGGGGCCGAGCGCGAGGCGGCGGCAGCCGTTGTGGAGCTGACCGCGACGTTACTGGCACCCCTCTTCTCTGTTTTTAAGCGTCTCGACCCGGTTACCAAGGACAGGGGGGTATTGAACCTGTACATCCACGCCGCCGCCGCGCACGCGCGGGAGCATACAGGCTCGAACACCCCGCCCGTGCCACTCGTCAGTGACGACGACATCGAGGGAGTTATCCGGGCGGCGAACGTGTACACCAGGAGCCGCACGAGCAACGTGTCTCGGGTCGAGGCGGTGACGGACATGCATGCCCTACTCCAGTTCGTGACACCTCCCGCCCGCTCCCGATTTTGTGCTGAAGCTGGGGTCTACACCGCGACCATCCGCCTCTGCGCGTGCGCAGCTGAACTAGGGCAGACGCTGTCGGCAGATTTCAAGGTGGCAGAGGCTGTGGCCCGCAGGGACGAGGCGCTCTCTTGTGCTCACTCCGTAGGGGGGAACGGATCCACCATCACGACCTTCGCGTTACCGGAGTCCATCAAAGAGACCGAAGAGACGGTCGTCGACAAGGTGCACAAGGCTGAAGATGACGAGGTGGTCACCCTGGGGATGGAGAGGCGCATCGCCTTGTCTCTTGTGCGGCGCCAGGCGACCATCGATATCTGCTTCTGTGGCAACTTGGGGGGCGAGCACAGCCGCATGGCGAACGTGCTGCTCACGACGCCCCCCGAGCAAGCGACGCCCAAGCCATCGACAACGGAGCCGACGCCTCCCGAGCCAGCACCACCCGAGTCGCCGAGACCCTCCTCCAACTCGACTGGATCCTCGGAGATGAATGCTTCCCCCGTCTCTCCGGCTGCACTCACTGGCGTCCAGCCAAGCTTGGCGCGTGCTCCTGTTCCCATTTACATGGAGCAACTGGACGAAAAGATGCTCGAGATCACTCCTTACTTGCCGCCTGTTGCTCTGCGGCGGTGCCTTTTCGGGGACAAGGAGGAAGTCAACAGCGACGACAACATCGGGAAGTTAGAGCCGGTCGTGAGGGAGGAGCTTACAATGGTCGAAATGCTGGTGCGGCGGACACACACCGCTCAGTTCGTTACCTGGTGCGGGGAGAACGCGGCGGATGTTGTCGCTATCCGTGTGGCGGCTGAGCAGATGCAGGTCAAGCTTATGTCCTTTCTGGTCAAATGCACCGACTCCGTGATGCACGTCGTTTAGAGTCCTCACCGTTAGCTTTGAATACATCTATCTGTCATTGCTCCTCTTTTTCCCACCTTGCTCTCCGCAGCCGTGGTATCCCAAGCTCGACGGGAACTAACTGGCGCACAGCGCAATTGGGCATGGATGCCACAAGCGAAAAGGCAGTCACGAAGGTCCTTCTCGCATGGCCGTCCGTGCAGATGTCTTCGCGTTCGCCCGTGCGGGCAGGCCACTCTGGACGACTTAGTACGAGTACGGTGACGACGCCAACACGGGGACCCTGCCCTCGTGGGCGGCCGTGCGGCGTGCCATGGGCGGACCCACTCATCCGCACGCGTCTCAAAGCGGCATCTATCGCCCCTGCCCCCCGTTCGACTACCAACCGGGCAGACCCCGGCACCGCGGACAGCCCCGGTGCTGGTCGCGACCTCGTGCCCCCGGGGTCCAGCATCTCCCCGTTCTCCTAAGACTGTGGCACCCGCGTCAGCCGGCAATACCTGCCAATGGTTGCGGAAGGAACCCCTAAAGAACGAGCAGCGGCAGCCGCATGGAGGCATTGCGCTGCACATCGACTTGACTCGCCCAACGAAGGCGGTGGGAACGCGTGGAATTCGCGGATTCAGCCGGGGTCACGAGCGGATCGGAACGCGCTCTCAGCCCCATTCTTGGACGTCGGCGACTGGCGTCGTTCGGCTTCGGATGCATCCCGCTTCAGCTCGGTCGATGGGACTGATTAATTTCCTAGTTCAGTTCTGTTTCCATTCTTTGACTCCTCAGATCCATGACAGCTGGCATCCACGATGGGCGTATCAATTCCATACTGCTCGCTTGAATCCGCGTGCAACTCCCACGGGCAGTCGTCTTCGCAGTATCTCCGCACCCTGTGAGCGACTTAATATGAGCGCTTGCTACCAGCGGGGTTTAAGAGCTCAACGAGCTTCATGTTCAAACATCTTTGCGACCGTACTCGCTGGCTCGATGAGGCCTCGTTGTCCCTTGTTGCCTTCCTCATGCTCCATCTCACACCATGCTGTTCTACATCACTTGAAGGCGCTCTCCGTGACGGTCCTGGAGCACCCAAGAACAGTGTGAAAAATGCAAATACGTAGCCACAGACAAGCAGAATATGGAATTCGACGAGAAAAGCTCTCACAAGGGCATTCAAGGGGGGTTTTTCACCAGCTTGACAGGTTTCTCGTCGCCGAATCGAGAAAAAAGGGCCTCGTCGTGGATCCTGCAACGAGCCCCACTGCGCAGGGGCGCTCACAACTATCGCTCCGGTGGGCAGAACGTAAGTCCTCAAGCAAGTGCCGTGGTTCGTGCGCAGGGCTCCCAGCACACGGCTCTCAGACGTCATTGATCAGTGTCAGAGTCGTACTGTGCTCATACGGGCAGCTAAAACGCGAATACTGCGATTGTACTGAATTGGGGAGGGGTCGAATATGGCCCATTAAACCCGTTTCAGACGGTCCTGGGGGCAATTCGATTATTGCCAGAGCACGGCTCCAGTACCTGCGCAGTAGCGTGGTACGGTTTCCCGACGATGTAGGTGTGCCGTTGAAAGGCTTCCTACCGAAGAATACGTACCATTTCTTGCAGTAAAAAGGTTTAGGGGGTCTCTATCCTTCGTGAGAAGTCTGCTTGTTATTTCCGGTTGTAGCGGCGGAGTTCTGCTCTCTCGCAAGAAAGTGCGGTTCTCAGGTGATTACAGCCGTTCTCCCAAAAATCCCACGCTCCAACTGTTGCAAAAGAGTTGCAAATCGGCCTCTACTCGCGCAGAGACCGATTTGGAACACTTTTGGAACTGTTGCAGTGAGGGATTTTTGGGAGAACGGCTGTAATAGAGTGAGACAGACTTTAGGCTAGGACGAAAGTGTGGCGCCGCGCTGGCCATCAGGCCAGGACCAGGAGGCGCTCCTTGTTTTCTGGCATCAGGTCCACAGCTGCTCCACTGCTTCAGTCACGCAGTTACTGTCCTGATTGTCTCCATTACTCGTTGCAAGTCTTCTCCTCCAGGAGTGCGCTTCTTGTCATTGAGTGAATGCAGCAGATGCAACACACGACGCCTGCCCCGCACCACCCAATGCTGTACACCCGACACCGGTCGTCCTTTCATGGGGCACCCTCTCCGATGGTGACATCCCGCGCCGGCCCGTCGACTGAGCCAGCCAGCCCCTCTGGCATCAATGGTGGGGCCGGGAAGCCCGACGCCATTGCCGCCTCCAAACTCGAAGACGTGCCGAGGACCTCCTCCCCGGCCTTGCCGCCCGACGAGGTCAGCGTGTCGGTCGACTGCGAGGGCGGGGCGGCGGCGCCCGACGCGGGCCGCCACTCGCCCCGCATTGGCGCCGCCACCACCGGCGATGGGGCCGCCGCTGCCGCCGTCGGATCCCACAAGGCGCCGCCGATCGCGTTGGGCGGCCCCGCCGCCGGTGGCCGCTCCCAATCGTTCGCTGTGACGGCACCCTCCTCCCACACCTCCTCCTCCCACGGCCCATACAGGCGGCGGCGTTCCCGCCGGATGGCGCGGCCCGTCGATGCCATCAGCCCCGTGACGAGCGCCAAGAGGATGCCGAGCACGGAGGAGGCGGCGCGCGACGCGGTCGGCCAGAGGTCGTCGGGTGGTGGCGCCGCCGCCACCGACCCGATGGGCAGTGGATCAACGTCATCACAGACGCCCGCCGGCAGCCGCTTGACGACCGTCCGCCAGGTGGTTTTGGTCGCGTCGAAGCCGCCATTGTGGGTTAGCCACGCCGCCCCGGGTGGCACGCGCTCCTCGGTCGAAAAATTCGAGTTGTACGCCCACAGCTCTGACGGGGCCAGC
>ENA-ORXC01001424-ORXC01001424.1-marine-metagenome-genome-assembly--contig:-NODE-1424-length-14088-cov-8.673828_pt1 | contig 14088 bp, 15 predicted proteins | sample MGYA00237865_ERZ511478 | MGnify/ENA metagenome assembly ERZ511478 | reverse complement strand
AATCCGAAGTACGGAGAGGCGGGTGCAAGTCCCGTCAGGGGCATAAGTACGGGACTTAGCCCCTGCCAATTGCAACACCCCGAGATCCATCGAAAGCACAAGATCGGGGGGGTGCGCGTCTAGGCAGCTGTTTCCAAGGATAGATGTGGTGAAGACAAGTCAGGTAAGCAGGCGGCGTGCTACTGCGCGCCGGCTACATGGCGTGGCGCCCGAAGGGGTACCACGCTCGCGGCGCGGTAGGACGCGCCCGAAGAGCGCCCCTGTGCGCCTGTCCGTGGCAGAGCAGGTGAGCCTGGTGGCAGCCCTGTCCATGAGCCACATCGGAATCAACCGTTGGCGCCTGGCTCTCGGGGGTGCCGGCAGGGACCTGGAGCGCCGGCCTGCTCTTCTCGAAGAGCGCCGGGAGAGGTCCTCCCTACCCGGGAAGGAGGTCATTATGACCGTCTCGGGCGCCCATCTCGTCTCCTTTACGGCAGCCATACAAGAGAGGGTGCCCGCTGTCTTTGTCGCGGGGCTCTTCATCGAACTGCCGGTTCGTGGCGCCCTCAATGTGCACAACGAGCCTTGCGGCGCGGCGGATCTGCCAATCCTGCCCGGATCACCTCCGCCCTCAGTGCCGGATGTGCAAGTCACCCTCGGTCTTGACCAGGGCGGCGACCCCATCACGGTAAAACAAGTTGCTACAATTATCAACCAAGCCCACCTCAATGGCGCGTCCAACACCTTTTTGGCGGGGGTGTGTCCGTGCGAGAGAGACGGCCACAACGACTTGGCGGCGATGCTGGTGACGCATCTGCCACAGGTGGACTCTCTACTGCGCGACGGGGTCTGGGTGGAGGGCGTGCGCCGGCGGGTGCGGCTGCTTATTGGCAGTGACTACGCCGCCCATTGCGACGTGTTATGGCACAAGAGGGCCAGCGAGACGAATCCCTGTCTGGGATGCAAGAGCACCCGGTGGCTCAGAAAGGCATGGAAGCTGCTGGATGCGGCTTTCAGTACGCTTCAGGACGTTGTGGTCCTTCGGCATCTACGAGCGGCTCCTCACTTTGCCGGTCGTATGGTGGCTGAAGATGCCGCGCCGACGGTGGGCACGCCCGGCATTTCAGAGCACGACTGCTCGGTTGCGCGAAGCCCACTACTTGCGATCTACCCGAGGCGAATCGTTCCAAAACCCCTGCACACCACCCAAGGATATACTCATCGATACTTGCACCTTGGAGTTGAGATGGTCATGGTGTTCCGGAGGGCGAGTGACGGCGCTGTTGCTAGCCTGCAGGCGGACGCAACCTTCGCCGCGGAGCTTGTCGAGCTCGTGCACGAGAGGATGCTCGTGCGGCCAACGTCGTACCACTACGGGCTGTGTATTGACCGAGACTGCCATACGATCGGCGAGAACAGCGCACACGTGTGCGTCGCGCTCAAGGGGAAGGTCTCGGAGAACCACCTCGCTACGTATGAGCGTTCGTGTTCATTGTGGAACCGCGTGCGCAAGGCGCTGAAACGCACTTCCATCATCCCGACGGACAAGGCCGCGCAGCTCCCTGCCGACACCTCGTCTATGGTCATTCTTCTGAAGGGCAGCTTCGCATGGATTTCGATCTCTCCCAAGCTGCACGTCCTCATGTGCCACGCTTAAGACTTTTAGAGCGTTTTGGTAGCACTGGGCTCTACGGGGAGCAGGTCCTAGAGGCGTACCACGGACGCTACGGCCAAAACGCAGTTTTGTACGCCGCCGCCACAGACTTGGAGCGCGCTGCGGCGTTCGTGCGGGCAATGGCATTCGCGCGGAAGACGGGTTCGGCCCTATTGGCCCACTACGCGACATCGCAGGAGCCTGCGAATTCGGAACACGCAAGGCGACAAAGCTTGGCGAAAAGCGACGACGCCAAAAAAAGCTAAGGTTGCCGGCGTGCTTGGCCGAGAACTGAAAAGCAGAGAAGAAGCGCAAGATCTGGGCTGTGGGGATATCCGGGGAGGCGGGCAAGACCGTTAGCGCGTACCTCGAGCGAGAGCACAAAAATGCAGCGCCTTCTGTAGCCGGAGGCTTTCCAAGACGGTCGGGACTGCTTTCGTTGGCACTGCCAAGCACCCTACGCTTCTTGGAAGATCTCGGTTGCGAGTCGCCCTTGCCGGAACCAGGTCGTCCGGCCTACGAGCGTGTACCCCATCACGGCTTTCCCGAAGTCCACACAGTAACACCGCAACCGTTACTCCATCGGGGGTCAGCCGAGACCACTTGGTGACGGGAAGTCAACGGCGACGGTGGATTGTGTTCTATTGTGCGAAGCGTGCCTCGGAAGCGATGGTACTCAGTCCAGTGGGGGCCGATTGGTGGAGATGGTTTGTGGTGACTTGATGGGGATGGTGGTGGGCGATCCGTGATGAAGGCACGCTCGTTGGCAGCTCTTCTCCATCTCAGACGTTGGAAACAGCCCCCACGATCTACTTTAGAGTATTAATCTCTAAACATCGCTGTGGGTTGGTTTTGGTTGACGTACTACACGCGTGCTTCAACGGACGGCTTTTCAGCGTGGAAGCAGCGCGGTTTCGAAGGTTGGCCGATGGTCGCGACGTTACTTGGCGTCGATCCAAGCATTCGAGTAAAACTCGTGCCGCAACTGATCATGGGGATTTCCCCCGGCCCCGGCCAAGCGGCTGACTTAGAGTCTTTCTTCCACCCCATCGCGGAGGAGCTTAACATTTTGGCAGCGAGCTTGAGCGACATGAGCGTCGAGAGCATTTTCCGAATCTCAGGTCGTCCACGCGCTTGTAGTCCAGGCCACGACAGACTTTCCCGCAGGGGACAACCTGCTGGACGCCATCCGGGGCAATGGCGAACGCCCCGGCAGATTACCAGAATTTTCTGGTGCTCTCTTCAAGCGAAGATACATCTGCACCCCGTACGACTGTGACGACCCCGCCCCGTCCAAGCGCCCGCGATTCGATGCAAGCGGACTTACAACGCCGCGACGCACTCCGGAGAGCATTGCGGAAGGTGTTTCTCGTCTATAAAACGCACGCAGAGGGGGGAAGAGCAAGGCCGCCGTACGTGGTTTTGTCCAGAGGAAGGGTTTCAAGGGGTACTCGCTGATCTTCTCCCCAAGTCCTGAAGCCAAGGTGCTCTACCATGACCTCCAGTATCTTCGGGAATTTGGGCCGGACCTTGTGCCGTACGACACGATGCATCTTCCCTTGCTCAACGTCGTGCCTCGTCTGTGGGAATTGTTCTCTCGTGAGAACGAGCAGCTGGGCGAAGACCAACCCTGTGTCATCTCCAAGGAGATCCGGGAGACCATCCGACGCGAGATCAAGACAGGCTGACGGACAGTGCCCCTCCACCAAGCATGATCCTTGCGGAACGTCAACAAGTATTCGAGTTCTTACAAGGCAATTGACTGACTGTAGTTCCTGCTGAGCATGTGAAGTTGTACCTGCCGACCGATTTCCAGAGAACTTCTTCAACTTGTTTATGCCACTTTGCCGTGCCGGACGACTACTTTTCAAGCCAAGGTTTTTTGCGGAAGCAGAACTGCGAAGACAGGCTCCTCATATGCGTTCTGCCTCGCTTTCTACACGCACGCCTACGCCGGAAAAGAGAGTCGGCTGCCGGTGTGTCGGCCCACAATCGTGGCTATTTTGGACTTTTCCGCCGACCCTCGTTCCTGTGGACGGGCAGGGTCGGATTGGGAGTTTCCTGCGGAACTGCTTCTTGGCACGCTATCCCGCCTCATTCGGTCAAGGCTCTTTCCGTGAGTTGCCCTTACCAATGCGGTGTCCTCCAAGTACTCCGCGGAGCTTGTGAGGCGCTTTTTTGAATGGCACGCTGCGGACACATGGGTCGAAGCTACTGGAAAAACAGTTCGTAGAGAAGCCGAACATTCGTCTGACACGTTTTCGCTCTCCCAAGAACCCAAGGTGGATCTTCTCCGTTCTTGACAAGCTGCCACTGCTCTGATTGGCCGGGAGATGGAGCGGATGAAAGCCGTTCTGGCGCTGGAAGACGCCGCATTAGTGCCGGATCATGTATTTTCCAAGAAGTGCTTCCACTTGCGGCTGCCTAATGGCCAGGTTGTGGGAACTGTGTCAGAATCGGAGGATGTGGATGACCGCCAGCGAGACCACCTCGTGGGTGTGCGTTCGCACGTGCGGCAGGCAGCCCGGTGGAGGCTGGCGAGGTACAAGCTCCCGCCATCTTCTACGGTTCGGTGTACCACTACGCTTGTCGTCCTCCTCTATAGCGAGCCCCAGGCCTTTGCGTACCTCAAGTGCGATAAATCTTCCGCGTACCGCGGTGGCACGTCGGGATTGGTCGAGAAGCGCCGCAACACAGAGTTCTTTACCAGTTCGGGGGGCTCCTCGCGCTATGTGAACGTGTTGTCCATTGACGCAGTCGTCGTCATCCTTTTTGTGGTGGAGAGCACGTTGTCTTGTTCACGAGAGGGGGTTTCGCACCGAGAAAACATGAAGTGTTTTTCTCACTCTCGGTACGAAGTGACTGGAGCTCCCTTGTTGCGGAGTCTCGTGTATAAGAGCGTGGAGGGAGAATTGAACAGAGAAAGGAAGATGATTGGAGTCCGTGAGATGGGTGGCGGTATCAGGGGCGGGGCAGCTGTTCAACCACAAACAGAGCAATTGAGTCTAGACTGGAAGCAATCTGTTCGCATTTACTCTTTCCGGCACCCACGAGTATGGTCCATCTTTCTTGCCGAGGCGCCGGTCTTCGTCGTCCAACGCCGCCGCTGTCGAGTTGTCGCTCCACGCGCTGTGCCGTACCATTCTAGGTGCCGAAGACTTCTTCTGAAATCCCTTATACCGGCCACCATGCCACCCCGCAGGCGGTCGCCCTCGGAATCCAGGGGGTCCGACCGCCAGCCTGTGAGCCGTATAGGTACGTAGAGCAACAAAGAGCTTCCTAGTACCGAGTGAGCGCCTGTGTCCAGCGCTATTGTTATTTCTCTGTTTCCTGCGTAATGGCTGACCCTTTTTCTCCTCCATGGTTTGTCTGTTTGTCGGCTGCTGAGATTTTCCGGGACTTTAGCGGCTTGAGGGCCCCTGCACAGATGGCCGCCGCGTTGGAGCCGCCCCTGCTGGGCGACTTCCCGTCCGACCGTTGTCTCTCTCTTTCCTCCCTGCCCCCCTCCACCTCCTCACAGGGAAACCCTTCTACCGGAGCAGAGACACCTACTGGGGAGAATATTGCCAATGGACCCGCGCCCAGCCGCCAATCCTCTCGTCGGTGCGCCCAAAGACGTGGGGTCGGCGCCGGCCCACTTATCGCCTTCTTCCCCTCCCACCACCCCCCCGGACATCCCCCGTCCCGCGCTTTCGCTTCCTTTGCCCCCCCCGTCCCCCCCCCCCCCGCCCCCCCCCTGCTGCCGCCGGGAAGAAAGTCGGACCGAACGCTCTCCGATACACCAACGGGCGGGGGGGGGGGTTTCTTGGCCGTGACCGCCCACGGATGGCGCCCAAAGACACCATCGGAAAGATATGCACCTACCAGGACGCCCGGTTGGGGTTGTCCGCGGCTGACCGCCGGCGCCTGTGGCCGCGGGTGGCGCGCGCAATCGAGAAGATCCTCCGGTCCTCCAAGCCGCTTTTCTCGCATCCCGGCGGAAAGCTACGCACCGCTGTCGCGTACCTGCATGATTGCGAGCCTCGATTGGCTCTGTGCGACTCCAGCTGGGGGGCGTGCGCACTTCTGTCTCGTAGCCTTCGTGGCCGGCAGCTACGACGGCTGAGTGCGCCGACCGCCGCCTCGACAGGCGCTGCCGCCGCCGTCGCCGCCGCGCCCGCGCCAACGGGAGACGATGGTGATGTCAAGGTCGAGGCCACGCAAGAGGAGCAGCTCGTACAGGGGCAGCTATACTTTCCCGGCCAGCTCGAGTGACAAAAAAATCGCAAGAAAAAAGGAGCGGCGTGCACAGTAACAAAGAAAGAAGTACAGGAAAACAGGGCGAAATCCCTGTCGCTGTGGCCAAATTCAGCTTTCGCATTGTGGCTGTAATCTGGGTCGGGAGACCGCGTTCTTCGCTCGCGGCTTGTCTCTGAGGAGGATTGTGGTCCAACCGATCGCAGTTTGATCGCGGTTCTGACCGGCGCCTGCTTCGCTAGCCGCGGGATCACGGCTGGCGTTTTGATTGCGATTCTGTTTCCGTAGCGCTTGCAGACGGCCGCGGTGCCGCCCATGCCTGTCCCTCGTTCTGTTAGTGCCGTGTCTGCCGCCGCGGGTACGAGGGCCTGCGAGAGCGGTGAGACCCACAATATCCGCTCGCTGCGCTGCGCCGCTCCGGGGTGCTTGTTGGTCCTCTTCTTCATCGAGCCCCCCCTCGTCTACCCCCCACCCACGGCCGTCCCCCTCCAGACCAACGAGCGCAGCTGTTCGAATTATTAGGATTTTGCCGCTTATGACCCCCTTGACTGGTCGGTATTCATCTGGATGTTTGATCCGACTTGTGGCTTGCCCGTTGGGGGGGGCGTGGGGGGGCTACGTTCTTCTTGCCCTTGCTATTTTTTTCTCTGGTGCTGCTACGATCTTTCGGATCGCACGGTCGATCGGCCCTGCCCCTTTACCGTACATTCATTGAAGGCACCACGGGTCCGGGGCTCGCCGTCGTCGGCACCCCCGGCTCCCCATCGGATGTCATACGAACACAGGTTCTGCTTGTTCGCCGGTCACGCAGTAGCTTTCGCTTTATGGTGTGTCTAAGGTCGGTCGTAATCTACTGGTTAACCAACCAACATCATTAATCCCACAGCAGCCTCCCTATTCGTAAGGGGACGACTGCCGCCGGCCACCGCCGCCGCCGCCGCCGCCGCCGCGCCACGCGTCACGTATTCCTCTAAGAGCTGCAAGCCGCGCACGTCGAGCCTCTCCTCGGTTAGCATCCCCGTATGGTCAAAGCACAGCACGTCGACAAGCGCGGCGCGGTTGGAGACCGACGCGCGCACACAAACGATGCCGTTGCGGGTCAACCGCGCAATTTCAAACGCCGGCCCAAGAAAAATGGCGACGGGGAGGCCCGGCGGCACCGCAATGGTAGTACAGTCGATCGCCTCTAGCTTCATCTCCTGCAACGGCAGGTGAAAGAAAATCATAAAGCGACCCAGCGCCGCCGCCGCGCCTGCCATAGCGAGGAGGCCCGCGAGCACCACGTAGGCTTCGACGAGCAGGTTGAGACGCTCTGGCCGAGGCGCGGCGTCCGTCGCAGCGGTTTCCGCCCCGCCGTCGCCGCCCACATCTTCGGTCGCCCCTCCCGGCTTCGTCCGTATCCTGCTCGACGAGGACGTCCCGCACGAGCTCCCCGAAGAAGTTTGGCCGCCGCGTCGCCGCCCGCCCACGCGCCGGGCGGGTTTTGGACCGCAATGAGAGCCCCGTGGAGGCTGCCCCGGCTGGCAGCCGGCTCTTCCCGGCCGCCGCCGCCACCCGCCCCCCCCCCTCCCCCGCCGCCGCGCTCCCCGCGGTCCTCTTTACCATAGTCAAAGATATGGTGAAAGTAGCGCGCGCGCCTATCCTCTCCGTCCTGCTCCCCGCGCCCGCCGTAGTCCTTCAGCTCGTGCCCGTCTTTCACAAATATCTGCGCAAACGGGGAAGAGGAGATAAGCAGCTCCTGCGGTGCTTCATGTTAAGACGAGGACGCTGGGGGGTCGCCCACGACATTAGCAGTAGAGCCCCAGCGAAGGCCGCCGCCGCTACCGACTCCACCGCCGCCGCCGCCGCCGCCGCCGACAGCCGCGCGGAAAATTGTGGGGGCACCCACGGATGCTTTTGCACCCGAGACGACTGACCCTTGAGGCTCGCCTCGTTACACAAGGCCGAGCCCCGGAGCAGTTTCTAGTAGGTGCGCGCCGGCGCGTCACCGCGCAGCCGAATCACGTCGCCCGGCACGAGGGCGCAGACCGGCACCGCGACGGGCGCGCCTTCGCGGTACACTTCCACAATCGCACCGTTGCCGTCGCCGGCGGTGAGGCGCTCCAGCCGCGAGGCGCAGGCGGAGAGCTCGGCCTCCTCCAGGGCGGCGCCAAGGACACTCGTCCCAAGATTCATGGCCACGTACAGGAACGAGTGTTCAGCGAGCCTCACGCTGACGGACGCTACTTGGAAGAGAAATTCGTGGTTGAGCAGTTCCGTGACAAATAGCCGCCACACGGGGCGGACGGGGGCGTCGAGGGCATTGGGTCCATACACCCGCGCCCGGTTGGCGGCAGTCGGCGCGTCGCGGCCGTTCGTGCTAAGCGGAAGTAGCGCCGCCGTCGCAGTCGTGGAGATCGGCCGCGCGGCGAAGCCGTCACGGGCAGCGCCGGCGACTTCCACAAACAGCTCTTCAGCGCGGTGGCCGAGGAGCACCGACACCGAGTAGAGGAGGAGCGACGAGTCGGAGAGCAACCAGAACGTGCTCTCGCCGCTTTTCGCGCTCGACGATGGGGTGCCGCCGCCACCGACGCCGTCGCAGGCGCCGTCTGACGGATCCCCGCCGCCATCGCCGCCGCCGCCGTCTCCGTCGGCGGCGGCACACTCGTCAAAGAGTAAACAGCGCAGAAACTGCACCTCAAACAGCACGCCGCAAGCGACCACCCCACCCGCCGCCCTCGGGAGGATGCGTTTGTAGGACGCAAAGCGGGCGCTCAAACTATCCCGCTCCCGCTCCGTCAGCATCCGCACGTGGGCGACCACTTTGGCGGCATAGGTGCGGGCGACAGAACCGGGGCGGGCGGGGAGCCAGCGATAGGGGGGATGCCGCGGCGGTGGGTGACGCCCACCGCGGCCCCCACCCGCCGCCGCGCCGCCGGGAGCGCCGCCACCGCCACAGCCGCCGCAGTCGCGGCCACCGCCTCCGCAGCGCCCGGCGGCGGCGCCCATGTTTTTCAGTCGATGGCGGTGCGCGTCGGACCTCCCCCTCCCCCCTGGCGCCGACACGGGCGTCTTGGCACGGCACGGTTGCACTGCAGTGAGCACGCGGATCCCCCCCCCCTCTCCGCCGCCCGATCCGCCCCTTCCGAGGCGCCACACGCACCAGTGGGTGAGACGGACGCGCACGCGCTCTGAGGAGCGCACGAAGAGCGGCGGGATGCCCAAGGCGAGGTAACAAGACAGGGTTTAGAGGGCCGTCCGTCACGCCGATGGGGCGTACACCTCCACCGTCCGCACCGCATCATCTTCGATGGCCGAGTAGACCATGGCGTGTCGGCGAGCCGCCACCGGTCGAGCGGCGGCGGCAGCGGCGGCGGCGGCGGTGGCGGCGGCGGTCGCGTCTGTCTCAGCCGGCGGCCGTGGCCGGCGGAACAGCAGCAGGCCGGCCTCGTCGCCCGCCGGACCGAGCATCCCGCCCGTCGGCGGCCGCGTCGTCACACGCCAGTGCCTCGGCCGGCGCACTGCAGCAGAGGGGGTCAAGACAGAGGCAGCGGAGCCTTGGAACGCCGTCTGCGGTGGCGGCATCGGGCGGACGCTCTGACTGGACGACACGCAAGTCGGCACCGGGCGATCAGCGCACCGCCGCCACCGCCACCGCTCCACCGCCACCGCGCCACCGCCATCGCCACGCTCGCATCGGCGTCAAGCGGACAGCTGCTCGAGAAACGCCACTGCGGGCAAACTACAGGGATGAGCGATCACAGTTCGGTTCGGCTCCGATCGTTGAAAATTAGTGTCGGACGACCGGATCTTTGAGAAGGTTCGACCCAAAGTTTCCATGCCAGGCGTAAATGCAAAACTCTGATGCCTCGTAGGTGGTTTTACTTCTGCGGAGTTCAGGTCCCGCCGATCCTTTCGTCCTCAAAGCGTTGACTAGTGCTCAGCGCCGCGTATGAAAAAGTTGAGAGTGACATGTCCGGGACCACCTGACAAGAGAAAACGCTTGTGCGCAGTGTGTACTGTACATGGCATGCATTGCAACCACCAAAAGGAGACTGACGCCAGTTAACATACATGCATGTTAACTGGCGGATTAAGTTCAAGCCGCTGCGACGGCGGAAGGCGCAGGACTCTTCCTGAAAACTGTCCATCGTGGTCGTGCTTCGGAACCCAGACCTCTCCGTGCATGGTCTTGGCTAGAGGCCGCAGCGCGCTGGCATTGTTTGCTCGACAGGGAGCAGAGAAGCGTGGCTTTCCGACTTCTTGCGAGCTGTCGACATCTCTGGGCTCGTCAGCGAGCGACTCCACGAACTTGTCCGGGCAGACCTGTATTTCAGTTGGTGCAGTTTTGGTTCGGTTCGGACGTTCGACCCGAAATTTGGAACTTTGGAAAAGTCAATTCCCTGGACTTTAGTACAGGGTACTATACACACCCGCACGTTGAAGAATAAGTTGCCTTTTCCAGTGCACGTTGCGGGAGTACTTGACCAAAACCGTCCCGGGCGGGCCTTTTTGCGTCCTACGTTGTCCGGCGACGTCCCCAGTTCGTCTGTTGACTATGGAAAGAAGCGCACAGGTCCGCCCGACCATCGTACGAGTTTTCTCGAGGTGGCGACGTCTTCATCGTCCGTACGGTCCGCGGGAGCAGATCGTGGTTAAAAAGGTACGTGAGGGCAGGTGCGGTGTTTACGGGGTCGTGAGGGCGGGTTGACGGGGGCGGATGTGGTCACACTCGCGTAAGTTTTCGGGACTTGCCGAAAAGGTGGCTTCAGAGGCCTGAGAGAGCGTTTTCCTTTCAAACGTTCGAATGGGGTGTTGTGTGGTCGCGGATCGCGTGGCTGCTCGAGCGGCTGCGGCCGTTCCCGTTGCCCGTGGTCGACTGGATCGGGGAGGTGGCGGCCCCCGACGGAGCATGGGCGTTGCAGGGTGTAGGGACTGGAGGAAGAGCTGCGTGTTTTTTGTGTGTACGTTGATCATGGGGAGCCGGTCGGGGTGGGAGGGTGCTCGGTGGTGGGGGGTGGGGCCGGTGTGGGGCGGGAGGCGGCGGGGCTGGCGACGTGTTGGGCGCCGCGCCGGTGACGCCGCCACCCTCTCGGCGGGTGGGGGCGGCGGCCACCGCCGCTGGAGGCGTTGCCGCCGCTCCTGCCGCTAACGCGGCGGTGGGCGGTGGACGACCCCGCATGGGACACGCGCCCGCACGCGGGGGCGACCGGCGGCCGCGGCGGTGGTAGCGGCGGCGGCGGCGACGGCGGCGGCAGCGGCGGCGGCGACGGCGGCGGCGGCGGCGGCGGCGGCGGCGGCGGCGGCGGCGGCGGCGGTTGTGGCCCCCACGGTGGCGGCGCGTGGGTGTCCTCTGTCTGCCGCCACGCGCAGCTGCCGCAGTCGGATGCGCGACCGCTGCTGCCGTAGGGGCTACGCGGCCACCCCCGCGGCGGCAGCGGCGTCGCTGCCGCCGCCGCCCGTCGCGTGGCGGCCGTCGGAGCGTTCACGCACGACCGCCGCGGCGGCGCCCCGCCGGCGGGCGTCCCCACCGCCGCCCGCGGTGGTGCACCGTAGGACCACGCACGGCAGCAGCGGCGCTGGCTTCGCCCCCCCCCCTCAACGGCGTGGGGTCCGGCCGGGATTGGGGCACGCCGGACCCTGCCCCCCGTCGCCGCTGGTCCTCGCCCCCGCCAGCGGGTGCCCCCCGTCGACGCTGCGCGTATGCACGCGTGGGGGCGGCCTGTGGCGGCCGCCCCGATGGTCGCCGGCGCCGCAGCGTCGGCCCCCCCCCCGCCCCGCGTGGCAGCAGCGGCGGGTATGCGGCGGCCACCCCGTCAGGCGATGGGGCAGGGGCCCCCGGTCGGGCGCACCCCGAGCCGCCCCCCGCATCGAGGCGCCGCGCGTGTGTGCGCCGCCGCCGCGGTAGCGGCGCGTCGCCGCCGCCTCGCACGCGCGGACGCGCCGCCGACGGCGGCTCAGTCGGGGCGCGGCGGCGCGGCGGGCGCCGGCGCCGAGCGCCACGTCGACGCGGGGGATGCGAGGCTTACTTCTCGCACCACGTGGGTGGGAACGAGTGAAGACGGGATGGGGGGGGAGTCGACGCCCGCCGCGGTCGCCCCGCTGGTCCGCCGTCCCACGAACGTGGTCTGCGCGGCGGATGGATATGGCGTAAGGGTGATTGTACGGGGCTTCCATGGTGGCTGCCCTGTGGTGTGGGTGAGAAAGGGGTGGAAAAAAGACATGGAGGCTCTGTTGGTGTGGCGAGACAGTGGCGAGGTGTAGGTGGCCTTGTGTCTGAGCGGCGTTGCCCACTTGTCAGAGCACATCCTCGATAGACGCTCGTGACTCTCTGGTCTATCTTTCGTCGTGTGAAAATGGTTTTGTCGTTTCGCAAGTCCAGGGTGTTTTCGCGAACGCGCTTTCAGTTCGTTTTGCTTGACCCACAGCGTTGCGTGCATTTGTTGGGGTTTGTCCCGCGCTCTGCCGTCGAGATCGACGGGTCCCGTGTTTGTCGGTTGGACGACCACCGAGGGCAGGACACCGCAGGAAACACCTCTGGGCCGCGGCGGCTGGACGGTCGGGAGAACCGCTGGAACCTGCCGTGGGTCTGGCAGCGGAACCGGGTGAGGCTGTCGCGGTGGCCAACACGGGCCCGCCCGCGCCGAGGCGGCCGGCGACCGCCGCCCCGGATGCGGCGGTCACACTGGCAGCGCATCCAGCGTGTGCGCCTCCCCCCCCCCAGGCCTCTGCGCCCCACGCCCCAAGTCATTCGCCAACCCGCGGCCATGAGGGGCACTCGTCTCGTGCCTCGTGCCACCCGCCTTGACGGCGTGGTCGGCGGCGTCCCTGTGAGGAGGGGCGTCCGGCGCGACGTTGGCACCGCCTCGTGGGGCGCAGCGCCGCTCGTGTGGGGCGCAGCTCGTGCGGCACCGCCGGGGGGACCATCAACAGCGGGGTGCGCCCCTGCCGCTTTCGTGCCAGAAAAAAAGAGGGGCGCCGGTCAGGGCAAAAGAGCAGCAAGACACACCGTGTGTATCAGACTGCACCTACTGACACACTACGCCCACGCGCACGCAGGGCAACCCCAACGCCAACAACTGTACAAACCAATCTGCCCCCGCCCCTCCCCGTGCCCTCTGGAGCCGCCAAGGCAGCTCCGCCGAGGTCACCCATCAGTCGAGAGACGGCACGTTCCCCCACTTGGCCTGCGACCGCACCGTGTCCGTGACCGTTGTCCGCCAGTCGCGGTAGGAGATGCCGAGCTCCTTCTTGCTCGGCGTCGCATCGTACAGCGCCGGGTTTCCAAGCAGCGCCGTCATCATGTACCCGACATCCCCCGGCACGATCGACGCGATGCCCTTGAGGAGCCCCCCCACCACGCCGCCAGCCGCATTGATGCGGGGCAGCTTAAAGCCCCGCTCCCGGGTGCACCCCGACGCCTCCAGCTGGCCGACAATGTCGGCCAGAGGCACCGCAGCCGCCGAACAAATGTAGCGGCTGCTGGGCGTGCCTGTCGTCATGGCCGCCACGTGCGCGTCGGCCACGTCGCGCACGTCCACGTAGCCGAGCGTCAAGTCAGGGATGAGCGGCAGGTTGCCGTTGCACGGGGCCACCACAAACGAGTCGACGCTCGTGTTGATCGGCTTGGCGCTGAGCGCCGGCCCGATCACCGCCGACGGGTTGATGACGACCAGGTCCCACGTGCCCGAGTCGGCGGCGACAAAGGCGTGCGCGGCGCGCTCCGCCTGCACCTTGGAAAAGTAGTAGGGCAGGCGCTTCAAGCTGCTCTTTTCATTCCAGTCGGCGCCGGTAAACACGCGGCCGCCGTCCCCCTCGTCCGTGATCGCCGCGACCGAGGACGTCAGCACCAGCCGCTTGAGCGTCGGCGGCCCCGCCACGGCGCAGCTGTGCAGGACGCTGTGGGTGCCCTTGACCGCCGGGTCGACCAAGTCCGCCTGGGGATCCTTGACGCTAAACGCGTACGGCGACGCCGAGTGCAGCACGTACGTGCAGCCGGCAACGGCCTTGTCAAACGCGCCGGGCGGCGCGAGCAGGTCGGCCGAGACGAGGCGCAGGCGCTCGTCGGCGCCGGGGAGGGAGCGGAGGTGTGCGGTCTTGGCGTCATTGTCCGCGTCACGGACGGTGCCGACGACGGTGTGGCCCGCCTCCAGCAGCGCGCGCACCAGGTGGGCGCCGATGAACCCGCTGGCACCCGTGACGCACACCGTCTCTCCGCCCATGGTGACGGCGGGCGAGGG
>ENA-ORXC01001422-ORXC01001422.1-marine-metagenome-genome-assembly--contig:-NODE-1422-length-14096-cov-4.522363_pt1 | contig 14096 bp, 5 predicted proteins | sample MGYA00237865_ERZ511478 | MGnify/ENA metagenome assembly ERZ511478 | reverse complement strand
GGCTTTGAGGTTGAGCCGATGAGCGTGACCCACAAGATGGTCGACGGCGAGATCACCACTTGCCCGGTCAATGCCAGCACGGCCGTGCCGCTCGCGGTGCCCATGTCCACGGCCGGCAAGAGCGCAACGGCGGCTATGTCCAACGCCATTACCTACGACGTGGAGTGGGTGCAGAGCGACCGTGCGTGGGCTACTCGCTGGGACGCGTTGCTGAATGCCAACTCGGCACAGGTGCAGATCCAATGGTTCAGCGTTGTCAACTCGGTACGTGTGAGAGGGAATGGCGGGATGGTGTCTTCAGATTGTGTTTGTCTCGAACAATGTGCGTCTGCAAAACGGCATATGCCTCTGGGTACTTGTACCATCAGCAGGTTACTAACCAGTCTGCATTTCCTCTTTGCTTCAGGTGCCCGTGGCAGCTTTGCGCTGCTGTACACACACATGCAATCTCTTGTGAACGGCGTGGGTGCCCCATGGTTTCACAGGTGATGATTGCGCTCTTCCTGGCCGGGATGGTGGCGCTCATCCTCCTCCGTACGGTGCACGCGGACTTTGCCCGCTACAACCGCCTGGACGGCGACGACGACCTGGCCGATGATGCCGGGTGGAAGCTGGTGCACGGGGACGTGTTTCGGGCGCCGACGCGGGCAGCGGCGCTGGCCATTGCGGTCGGTACGGGGGCGCAGGTGACGGCAGTGACGGTGATTACGCTGGTGTTTGCGCTATTGGGGCTGCTGTCACCAGCCAACCGGGGGGGCCTGCTGAGCGCGATGCTTCTGCTGTGGGCGCTGACGGGGGCGGTGCCCGGCTTTGTGTCGGCCGTGCTGTACGGCCGGTGGGGCGGGATGGACCGCAAGAAGGTGACCCTCGGGGCTGGGATGGCATACCCGGGTCTGGTCGGCACCCTGTTCTTTTTGCTCAATCTGATGCTCTGGGCCGCCGGCAGCACCATGTCCGTGAGCTTCTTCACGCTGCTGCTGTTGCTGGCGCTGTGGTTGTTTGTGGCGCTGCCGCTGTCCATCACTGGCGCGTACGCGGGCTACAAGGTCAAGACCGCCGACTGGCCGACGCGGGTGAACGCCATCGCGCGGGCCATCCCACGGCCGCCGATGGGGGTGTCCCCGAGCTGGTACGCGCTGGCCACAGGGATCCTGTGCTTTGGCGTGGTGTTTATCGAGCTCGTGATGGTGCTGACGTCGCAGCTGTACTACATGTTTGGGTTCCTGTTCATCGTGTTCGCGCTGCTGGTCGTGTCGTGCGCCGAGGTACGTGGGTGGAACGGCGTTATTTTATTGCTTTTCGCAGTGTACCAGGGGACGCGTCAATGCATGCCTGGATTCCTATTTTTTTTTGCCTTATGTTTTGTTGGTCGTCTGTGCGGTTGTCTTCTACGGCATCGTAGAAGGATATGGGACATGATCTGACTTGCATGTCTCCTTCATTGTCTTCACCCACGGCCCATTGATGGTACTGGCCTGCTTTCCTCCTCCTGCCTTGCCTGGTCTTGCTTCACGCCAGGTGTCGATCGTGTTTGTGTACCTGTCGCTGACGCACGAGGACTGGAGGTGGTGGTGGAACGCCTTCAACTACACGGCCTCCTCTGGCCTGTGGGTGTTTGCGTACAGCTTGTGGTTCTACGCAATGCAGAGCGGCCTCGAATGGTCGACCCACCTGCTGTCCTCGACTATCTTCTTTGTATACAGCGCCATTGCGTCCAGCGCGTTTGCATTGATGACGGGGACCATCGGCTTCACGGCGGCTTTTATCTTTGTCAACAAGATCTACAGCGTCGTTCGCGTTGAGTAAACGGGCTCAGGCTGGAGGGAGCCCCGGCATGTGCCGGCGTGCCTCTCACTGTATGGGCGCACCTGAGACGCGCTGTGTGAGGTGCCTGTTGAGCATGCGAGAAGACACATGGCGACGGACCCGGATCCCACCACAACACTGAGCTCCCTCGCCCGCATTCGCCTCACCCTGAAGCAAGGTACCGCAAGACGGGCTTGTGGGCGAGGTGCCGGTGCGATATCCGTACAGGAAGGGGAAACAAGCATTGACGACCTACAAAGAAAGCCTACTCAGGCGCACTCTTCCCCCTCTACACCTTCCACGGCGTGCGGTAGTTGTCCGCCGCGTACACCGCGTCCGTCCCCATCTCCTCCTCAATCCGCAGCAGTTGGTTGTACTTGGCCAGCCGCTCGGACCGGCACGGCGCACCCGTCTTGATTTCCCCTGTGCCGAGGCCGACGACAAGGTCGGCGATGAAGCTGTCCTCGGTTTCCCCGCTGCGGTGGCTGACCATCACCCCCCAGCCCGCCTCGCGGCACATGTTGTTCGCCTGAATTGCCTCGCTGATGCTCCCAATCTGGTTGACCTTGAGCAGCAGCGCGTTCGCCGCCTTCTTCTCCATTGCCGTCTTGATGCGGTCGGGGTTGGTCACCAGCAGGTCGTCGCCCACAATCTGCACGTCCGACCCCATGTCGGTGGTCATCTTGGTAAAGTTCTCCCAGTCGTCCTCATCAAACCCGTCCTCGATGGAGCAGATGTGGAACTTGGTGTAAAACTCCTTGTACATTGCCAGCAGCTCGTCGCCCGTTAGGTGCGTCGAAGGGTCCGACGCCTCGTTCTTAAAGTCGAGGTCATACTTGCCATCCTTGAGGAACTCGGACGCCGCCACGTCCATCCCAATCTTGATCTTACCCGTGTACCCGGCCTTCTCAATCGCCTCGAGCAGCAGCTGCAGGCCCTCCGAGTTGTCCTGGATATTGGGCGCAAAGCCGCCCTCGTCCCCGACTGACGTCGCGTCCAGGCCATACTTCTTCTTGATGACCCCCTTGAGCGTCTGATACACCTCAGCGCCCATCTTCATAGCCTCGGTGAAGGTCGTTGCGCCGACGGGCAGGATCATGAACTCCTGCATGGCCAGTTTGTTGCCCGCGTGGGAGCCCCCATTGATGACGTTGAAGCTCGGCACCGGCAACAGCATCTTCGGCGACCCCGCCAGCCCATTGATGTGCTTGTACAGCGGCACGCCCGCCGCCGCCGCCCCCGCCCGGCACACGGCCATCGACACGCCAAGGATGGCGTTGGCACCCAGGCGCTTCTTAAAGCCCCCTGCCGTCCCATCCAGGTCGATCATGGCCTTGTCGATCGCCGCTTGCTGCGTCGGGTCCATCCCGAGCAGCGCCGGAGCAATCTCATCCTTGATGTTGGCCACCGCCTTGGTCACCCCCTTGCCGAGGTACGCGCTCTTGTCCCCATCGCGCAGCTCCAGCGCCTCGTGCTGCCCGGTCGACGCGCCCGACGGCACGGCAGCGCGGAAAACGCCGCCGTCAGTGGTCACGTCGACCTCCACGGTCGGGTTGCCGCGGCTGTCAAAGATGGACCGCGCGTGGATGGCGGTGATCTTGGCCATGGTGGAAAGGAGGGGCGGAACGGTGGGGCGGTATTGGAAGAGGAGAGGCAAGCGGTTTGAGGAGGGCAGGACGAGCGGTGGTGTCGTGCGACAAGCGGACTGCTTCTCAACGTTCTGGCTGGGCGGGCGGGAGGAATGCCCAGCAGCAACGACGCGGCAGGCGAAGTACGAAAAAGGCACCACCGCTGACGCTGTTGCGGGCAAATCGCCCCCAGGGACGACCACGCAAGGCCCCCGACCTGCAGCACGCAATGACCGGCCGAATCGTGGGCATTGGCGTGATGGCCTCCACACGTCTACGAAACGGCACCGCCTCGGGCTCGCTGTGCCATTGATTGCGCGCCGCGAGCCGCGATCCTTCGCACGGGCGGGGTCCCTCGCCACGCATTGGTGGTGGCACTTGCCGTGATCCTGCCGCGGACGATGAGGCGCCGTATCTGATTGGACAAACGGAGCCCGCGAGGCTAGATCCACACTGGTGATTGGTTGTTCCATTGAGGAATGTTGTGACTAGCGACTTCGTACTTACAAATAGGTACTCGGGACGGACAGCTTCGGATACCGCCCAGATTCAAACCTGTCGACGGAGGCACAGCGCGTGCCGCGCGGAACGCGTCACGTTCGTGCCAGACTCGGCCACGGCCTCGTGTCACTTCTACTGTACCTGCCTGCCCAGGCGGCGACGTGGCTTGTTTGTTGGTGGAGGGCGTCGGTGACGCTGCTTCACCACCTCGGTCTGTTGAGGGGGGGCTATGCTCTGCTGTCCATCGACTTGAGCTCCTATTTTTGGACGACTCTGCGTGCCCTCTTGACGACTGCCACGTCGCCGTCTACCTGTCCCATCTGTGCACGTTACTTCTCAGTCGACGCCATGGCACAGACCAAGGTGTCCTTCAAAATCACGCTGACGTCAGACCCCAAGCTGCCGTTCCGTGTGTACGTTTGTCGAGCCCCTTGCGCTTTGGGAAGTACACGTGGTCCCGCACGCTCCCGCCCGTTGCCCAAACCCGCCCCGTGCCGTTTATGTATTACTTGTTTCCTGTTGCTATAGGACTTTCGTTGTTTGGCGTGGTACCTGACTAATCACGTCGTGTCTCATGCCCTCGACAACCTCTGTTCGGGTTCTGGTGTTCCCCGCTGGTCTGTTCCACGCGTCCTCATGGTATCACCCTTGTCAGGGTAAGTGTCCCACAAGCCGCCCCGTTCACCGCTGTGGTGGCGTTTGCGGCGGAGGAGTTCAAAGTGCCCGCTGCGACCTCGGCCGTTATCACAGGCGACGGCAGCGGCATCAATCCGCAACAATCGGCAGGTACGAGGCCCTCAATGGCATTGTAGCGCTATGTTCGGGCTTGTCTTATTCGATGGGGGCTATTGCATGGCATCGTGGCAGCATGGCACCGCCGTCGTTGTGTGTTGCCTACGTGCCAAGCTCCCCTCCAGGTGTCTGTTCGATCTGGGCTTGCGTGCAGCTCGTACAAGAGTGCTTTGTTCCAGTTCTAATTGCTCCGCTTGTGGCGCTCTGCTGTGGACATACGACGGACGTGCCCCGCTCGTGCTGGCGCACTTATGCATGTTCCGTGTCCGCATCTGCAGGTGATGTGTTTCTCAAGCACGGGGGCGACTTGCGCCTCATCCCCCGAGATCGGGTAGGTGCCGCCACGGCTGACATCACGGGCACTCGCGCGTAGGTGATGGCCTGTGGGCCTTCGATCGCAGCCGCACCGCCCGTCTGAGGTCCCGGCGTGGGCCGAATCTTAATCGTGAACTCTTGGGGCTCGTAGGGCGGCACTATCCCTTCCCGTCGGCCCGTTGTGCATCCACGGTTGGTAGCAGACCCACGCTGGAACACGTGAGCGCTGCCGCTGTAGCCACTCGCTCCTCGCCGCGTTAGATGACCACGTGGACGGGTGACGGTGCCGGGATACGGGGGTCAGGTAGCACTGAGAAACGCGTGCGAGTGCAAAGCGTGTGACACGGCGCGCCGAGACCCCTCGTGCTGCTGTGCTGGGTGCATACGTGGGTTCCCCTCCACGACTTGGGGCTAGATGGTGGGCCGTGCCAGTGCGAATGAACGTCATGATGTGCCCACCAGCGTCATTAGTGGGCATCCACTCCGTCGCTAACTGCACCGGCGAGCGCGATGCGACGGTCATGCCCTTCGGTGAGTCAGCAGCGGCTGTCTCTGCCGTCACGGCATGCCGTGATCATCCCCCCGCCGTAGCCAGCGCGTGATGCTGTATGCAGCGCGCGGTCCAGCCGGTGACGGCGTTCGCCAACCCCCGCTGAGGAGCACTGCCACCAGCTTCGGCGTACCCGAGGACGTCCGTTCCTGGGCCGCCATCCCCTTAACTCCGGCGACAAACGTCCTGTTGCCAGTAGGGCGCACACTCACCCTCGCATGTCGTTCCTTGAGCGACATGTACGACGAAGAGTGTAAGAGAATAAATCGCACATTGTCCAGCAAGGGTTTGTTGTGTCCTAACAGTGAATCGGATCCACGGCCCCGTGCCGTAGGTATCGCCACAAACTATGTACACGCTCGCCTACAAGAGCAATTGCGATAAAGCCCTTGCACAACGGAGATGGAGTCGAGTGACCAGTCTCCACAACAACACCAAGAAAGGCAAATAAGAAAGAGACGTCGCAAGGGCAAACAGCCGGTGTGGGCGCGTGCCGGACAGTGGCTCGGCGGCCCCGCGCCATCGATACAGTTAAACGAGAAGCATACAACGAGTGGCCAGGGTGACGTTCCGGCAGACAAAGGAAGGACTGCTACACAGCGTAGACGATTCGAAGACTGGTGGCAGCGGTGTGCAATATGTACAGCAGCAGCACCGCCAGCGCCGGAGGTCGACCCGCCCGACCGGGGATCCCAAGGGACAGCAGAGGCTCGGGTGGTTGGTGGCCCGCGCAGCCCCACGTCAGCGACACCTTATTTACACGGATGACTTGGTAGCGGCACAAACCCCCAGCGCCTGGCACTGCTGTACAAACCGGGGGTCGCGCGTCATCGGGTTGGTCGGTCGATCGATAGCAGCTCCAGACAACCAACCGAACCTCGTCAACCCAGGGGCGCTGCCGTCCTCGGCCCCGCCGTCATCTGACGAGCACGTCGACGACAGGGACGCGGATGAGGAGGACGACGGCACCGACAGGGACGCGAGCGGGCGGAGCACGCTGACGGGGACGGGGCGAGCAACGGGGCGGAAAGAGCGACTGCGCGGCCGCGACACCGACTGGTAGCGAGTCGGAGGCGACGGAGGAGCAGACCCAGGCTCCATCGTGAGTAGTAAGACCGCGAAAGGAGCAAGGTGATAGAAAAAGGTCGCGACGGGAAGGCAGCAGGTGACCGCTAGGTGCCAATGAAGGACAGGTAACGACGACGGGAGCCCAGCAGCGGAGGACGGCGGAGCGGCAAACAATACCGCTACTGCAAATGTGCCGTGAAAGACATACGTGGGCAAAGCCACGCACACCAGCACCGCAGGCACGCGGGCGGTCAGCGACGGTGAACGACGGCGAGCCTGGTGGCTTCCCGGCGGCACGAACAGTCAACGAGAGGAGCTGGCGCCTCAGCAGGGCCGTAGGCCGCAGCTGGCCGAAGCGGGTGGACCGTGGCCGTCGGCAAGTGTGGCGGAATCGGCAGTCCGTGAGGCGTCGGCGCCAAGAAGCACTCGGCGTTGTCTTGACGATTGGACGCGCCGGCAGACGCAACACAACCGCGAGCGGCGGCGGCTCGGATGTGACGGTAGTGGGCGTAGGGGCGGCGGTTGGGGGTGGCGATGGCGGCGGTGGGGAGAAGAGGGGACCGTGCAGCTGGCACTGCGAGGCAGAGCTGCTGAATAATCTTGCTCCGCAGTAGACGAGCGGGGTTGTCGTTATAACAACCCTCGACAGGCTCAACGGCCGCCACGCGGCCTGGCACAGGTATGCGAGCGTAGTTCGGCGACAGCTAGCCCCCCCCCTCCTGAAGATGCCTCCAGGGGTGGGCGCGTGCCACCCGAACTGGGAGCCCGCGTTCCACGCCGGGGCCTTCACTGCAGCGAGAGTGTGCCCGCAGAGGGCATCGCAGCGTGCTCCGACACCACCCCACCGACAACGCCCTGAGGCGGCGCTCCCGCGGAGTGAGATACGTCGAGCGTCCTGGGCTCGGGCTCAGCACCCCCCCCTCAATGTCACTCAGACGCACCTCCGCTGCACCCTTTTTTAGGGTCGCCGAGGGGCCGATGTGGCCGCGCCGCGGCTCAGTCCCAAAAATTTTCCCCGTCGCCGGCCGCCGCCCATGCGCTGTCGGTCAAAAATGGGCCAGTGACACTCGCGACGGGAGACCGCCAACGGCTACCGTCGGTCCACCCAACGTCGGCACAACAACCCTGGGGAGGGCAGGGCGCACTGCTGGAGCGGCCGGGAAGTGCCGACAGAGCACCTCTAACCGCCGCCCCGCAGCGGTGGTTGCGGACTCGGTCTTTCGCGGGTGGTCGCCCGGGGAGCCTCGGCGGGGCTCTGTCAGAAGGCAGTCAGCAAGTAGCCCTGTGTTCCCCCCTCTGGTGAGTCGGTTTCAAAGGATCCGTCAGAGGGGAAGCCCATTCGCGGCCGAGAGTCAGCTATCAATCATCGTTGGACATCGGGTGCCTTCCAACGAACGCTCTTTTTCGTCCGTTTCTCGTTTGGATTGCATCCACCGGAAGAATCGACATTCCTCAGTCCTAGTCGTCCGGTGAGACGAGCGGCCGAACGAAAGGCCTTTCGTCCGGACAAACGTTGGTTCCCGAAAAACAGCTCCGCACCCTCCTGACAGTACTTCTTCCGGTGCTGCAATTTCTTTGTTACTGATGAAAACTAAGCTACTAAGCTAAGGACACCGGTCCCCTTGCCTCTCCTCCTTGCCCCTCCCCACCTTGCCCCTCCCCACCTTGCCCCTCCCTCCCCACGCCTCAACTCCCCGCAAATTCCTCCACCTGCCCCTTCTCGCTCACGTCCAGACCTCGTCCCTTCCGACCTCCCGCCCCCCGCTCACCGCTGCCCCCCCCCCCACCGATGCCGCTGTCCTCCGCCACGTTCACCGCTGTCCACGTCCACAGCCATCGCCGCTCCCCCCCGTCGTACAACTTGTGTCTTCACCATACCCTCCCTCTCTCTTCCACTGCTGCCACCCCAGATGCAGGAAGGCTCACTCGGCAGCACGGCAACCAGAGTGCGTGAGTGTCGACCAGGGGAGGACGACGGGCATGGAAGAGTCAGCCAAGGCAAGGACTGCTGTTTGAGGTGTGTCAGCTGTTCTCCTAGAGCGCGCCCCTCTCCTGTAGCTTCCACTCCAGACCGGCACACCTCTCCTTGCCCTCAGCAGGGCCGTACGACAGGCACGGTTCATGTTTGAAAAATGAAACACCAAATGTCGTCATCAGTGCTGTAGTTTGTCTGCCATCGATTGCAGGACGCTCTCATGATGCTTGACTTGGTCTCTTTGACTTGGTGACCATTGCCGCTAGAGGGACTCTGATTGGTGATGTTGGTCACAAGTGGGACTGTCATGAGAAACGGCTTCGAGCCGGGCCGGCTGTGTTTAAGGCTCTCAGAGAGGCCTGGACGCTGTGAGCGGATTGCCACTTTTCTGGATGAGAATCCAGGAACGTCCGGCATTCGTTTGCCGGAGGAACACTCGAACGAAAGCCGAACAACTACGTGTCGTTCGGGTTTGTTCGGAGCCGTTCGGGTTTCGTCTGACGGCACCATGTTTCCGACGATGCACCGGCAGCGCACTGCGCGACGACGGCCACATGCGGGTCACGGTGGATAGAAACACCAATCCTAGGCCACTCCCAGGTGCGGCCCGCGCTGACGTGCCGACCGTCTGGGCCCGAAGTCGGTCCACGCCAGCCGAGCAAGCCGCCCGCCTCGCAGACACACCGCCGAGTGGGGGCCACAGTGGTGCGCCCCCTCCGACTCGCGGGAAGGCGCCAATCCGCACTGGACGCTTGCCCCGTGTCGTCGGCCCATCGAAATTGGGCGAGGTGCTGTCAAGACGACCTGGCAGATTCGACGGTTTTGTTTGATTGGCAGATGGTTGCCGGGACGGCTGCCTTTGCTAAAGAAGGGGGGACGACGGAGCAGGCTGTTGACCGGACGAGGGCGCTGACTTGAGCACTACTAGCTAGGGCCGGTGGCCAACAACAGCACACGCAAGGATTTGACCCACCTGGAGCCGGCTCTGAGCGGCATCCAGCAACGACGCTGCGCTGGTCACCTGACGACTGTGACAACTAAAGGTTCAGGTGGCACTGCTTTTCTCTCGTGGGCGACCAACCAGCTATGCTGCCTAGCCGGCTCACCGTCGGAGGTGGAAGCTGCGGGAATGGAACAGCAACGGGTGGTGACGACCAGCCCGTTTTGAAGTTGATCCCGTCGGGCGTGGCCTTTTTTCAACGTGTCAGGTGTGAGAAAGGGTGAGAAGCAGGCATCACGAAGGGCATCAGGTGTAGCCACGACTACAGTAAGGTATTTGGCTCGAATCCAGCCACCTAGGATTGGCTGACTGTGAAACAGATCTTCGAGGTCGGAGCACAGTCATTATTCGGGTATTGCTGCTCTCCCAATTCTGTCCTCTCTCGGCAAAGAACAGGACTAACGCAGGAAAACTTCTGATTGGCTGGCTTGAAGAGTCCAAACTCGTCATTGGCGGAGACAGTTGTTTGCTCACTCTTGTTCTTCTGCAGAGGACATAATTGGGACAAGAAAAATAACTTTAATTCTATTTATTCAGAGTTGCTGACATAAGTTTCAAGCTTGTGGACAGACTTCGCGATCGCCTCGGTGTGGTGAACGGCACGGCGCTTTTGCGAAAGCACCGTGCCGTGTACCACACAGGCTGCTGCTTATTGGCCGCAGCCTGAGAACAACTGAGCAATGCACTCATGTAGTCATTCGAGGGACGTCATGAGCTGAGCCTATATTCTATCTATGATAACCTGACTGGGCCAAATGTCGACCAGCTTCAGAATTGTCGACTACACTGTGAGCCCGCTCCTCGAGGCTAAGAGGGGCGATTCCACCCCCCGTCGTCATGTCGTTCAGCGTTTGTATACGAAGGGAGTGCGTCTTGTCGATTTTACGAGAAAAAATGACGTCCAGAAAACGAAGCGTGTGCTCGCAGACTTTTTTTCTTGTTTGTTCTTTTTCTCTGGGACGCCATAGGGTGCCACAGGAGCCCCTACAGGCCACCCCGGCTCCAAAATATTGCTTGCGGTACAATCGCAGTGATTGATTGGTGCATATAGCCCGATGTCGTGAACCCAATGCCGTCATTGACCCGGAAGGTTGGTCGACATCATCGGGTTTATTTCCACTGCCAGATATTCTTCATATGCCCATAGCTCACGGCCAGAGCAGGTACTGGTGAAGAAAAAAAAATGAAAATGTCCATCTCACTCTCAGCAGTTCCCCAGTATTCTTTGTTTCTCCTATAAATTGAGCGCACAGATGCACAAGCTCTGAGAAAAAGTGGTTAACATTTGGGCCAGACTGAACTTTAGCTATCCCATGGAGGGCCGCCAAGGCCCCTTTGGTACACCATCAGACCAGGGATGGCACCAACAAACTGTATTCTTTAAACAAACGAACAAATATATACTTAATCGATAGATTATTCAGTTGCCGTTCTCCCGTTTTTTAATGTGTGTTTTCACTTAACACCAGGACGGTCGCCTCGGGTTTCGGCCGCAGCCTGTGGTGCAACGGGCATGTTGGTGGCTGACGTTGGGGAAGCGGGGTGGTCACTGTGGGGGACAGTGGCACCGGCTGGCTACCGCGGCTACAGTGGCGGCTCCTCACTCACCCTCACCTCGCACTGGACAGACAGCAGCGACCACCTCGGCCTCCCTGCACTTCCCCCCCCCGCTCCACGATGACCGACGCGCCGCTCTGCCACGCTGGGCCCTGATGAAGGATGAAGTGTGGTTCCGTCGCGTGTCCAACAACCCCCCGCCCTTTGTGGTCGGCAAGTCCTCAGGCAGCAAAAAAACTGTCGATTGACTAAGCAATCCGGATTTTAAAAAAATAGATTCAATCGATCCGGGATGAAAAAAACCAAAGAATTCAACCCTGCATTGGACACAGATCAACGAGATGGGTCTGATCGTTTTAAACTCAGAACTGAAAGTCCTGTTAATTGGGAGGGAACTGTCAGCCTCGACTCCAACCGTGCGCTTCAGCAGCAAGGGCAGACGCTGTCATGACACCTGAGAACCTGGAAGGCGTCTCAAGACGTACCCGGATAAACTATGCGCAAATACGCTTGAGAAAAGTACGCGTGAAAGCCCCTGCCGCACAGCATTCAACGTCTTCGCAGGTGACCCATGCGATATGAATCAAGTGCATTATCAGAACACACTGAATTCTGTACTTGCACTGGAGGGTGTTGCCGAGGTGAACATCCCGGTGCGTGTGTGCGTTGCTCTTTCAGAAGGCGTCGTCCTCGCTCACCGCGCGTCCTGTCTTGTATGGTCGGTTACTTGGTGTTAGTTGTTTCCCTATCCCCCCTTCCCCCGCCCCCATCATCCTCTACCTCTGGGCCTCCTATTCATCCTCTTCAACCCCCGCCAGCGCCCGCTCTGGGTGCAGCAGGTGGGTGAGCAGGTCCCGCAGGCCCACATTCACTCCACTTGCGTGGCGGTGGGCAGCCTCCACCTGCTCCAAGTTGGCTTTGGACTTGGTGCGGGAGCGTGCCGCAGCCTCCCGGTTGCGCTTGGCCCGCATCCGCCGCGTGTCGGCGGCGGTAGCCGCGTCGCCGGGCGAGCCCGCCGGCCCACCACCAGTGCCCCCCTCTGTGGGCATGCACGCAGCCGTCGCCCCAGATTCGGCCGCCGCCGCCGCCCCCACTCCCGCCGCCGCCGCCGCCGCAGCCACCGCCGCCGCCGCCGCAGCCACCGCCCCGCTGCGTCGCCGAGAGCGCCCCGTGGCCACGGCGGTGGTCGGCGCAGCGCCCGTTTCCTCCCCACCGCTGCCGCTCTCCCCGTCTGACGCGCCGCCCCGCGGGTCGTCCCCATACGCCAATGGGGCGGCGCTCGCGGCGGCGGCGGTGACGGCAGCGGTTGCCGCCGCCGCCGTTTGGGCGGGCGACACGTCCATCGGCGCCGGGCGGCTGGCACGCCCGCCGCCGCCCGTCGCGCCCGGCGACGGGTAGCGAATCGCCGGCGCGCCGTGGCGGGTGGCGGTGCCTGGCTGTCCGGGGGAGCCGAGCAAACCCGCCCCCGCCGGCGGTGCGTGGGCGGCCGGCTGCGCGAGCCCGTCGGGGTGCGCCCCCCCCAACCCCAATGGGGGCACGTGCAAGCCGAGCGGCACGCCCAGGGAGGGGAGGACCCCCATCCCCGCGAGCGCCGACAGGCCGAGCGTTGGGGACACGCCTGCCAGGGCGTGCAAGCCGCGCCCGCCGCCAAAGTCGGGCAATGACTGCAGGGCGCCCGCGGGGTGGTGCAACGCGGCGGGCGGGAGGCCCGCCAAGCCAAGCTCGAGTTTGACGCTCCTCCCGCCACTGCCGCTGCCGCTGCCACCACCGCCGCGGGTGGCGCGCAAGTGGGGGAGGTCCCCTCCCCGTGGGTGGGGGTACCCATCCCCCCGCCCCACCACGGCGAGCCCCCCGCCTCGCCCTCCCCTCGGTGGCGACGCCAGCAGCGGCAGGGGTGACAGGTCACCGCCACGCCCTCCGGCGGCGAGCGCCCCCTCGTCGGCGCCGAGCACGCCCGCCGCCCCGAGGCCCGGCGGTAGGCCCAGCGGCGGCGACACGCCGCGTGGCAGCGCCGCCGACGGTGACGGCACGGAGCCGCCCACACCACCGGCCGCGGCGGCGGCGCCGGGACCGCCGCCTCCCCCCTCACCATCATCGAGCACAAAGTGGTCGAGCAGCACGTCGTCGGCGAGCCCTGGGTGGACGCCCACGCTGCCGACGCCACCACCGCCGTCGCCGTCGAGGGAGCGGAACGAGGGGGGGCTCACCCCGTCTGACCCTGAATCAAAGTGGAAGCTCAAGCCCTGCCCATCGTTCATGGCCGGTGGGAGGCGCCGCCCGTCCCGTCGCCAAGGACAAGGGCTTGCCGGCGGCTACTGCCGCCGTCGCGGCAGTTCCCGTGCGCCGCCAAGGTGACGGGAAGGGGGAAAAAGGAACTAACAGCAACAGCCAGGTGGAGGGTTGTTGGAAGAGGAAAGCAGCCTCGAAAGGGGCCCGTGTGCGCGCGCGACCGCTGCAGCACCCCCCACGCCGTTGCAGGTCGAGGACGCCAACTGCCGGTCGAGGGGCCAGCCCTGCGCGGCCCACCAGCTACCACGACCCCCGCCGCCCCGCGGCCGCTCGCGCACACTTGCAACCCACCGTCCCGTGCCGCGGCCACCGGCTGTGGGCGCGACCTGCGCACCCACCCGAGCCGCCACCCCCCCCGCGAATGGCCGCCGCCCCGCGCGGGCACGCCGCCGTCGCTCTCCCCAGGTGCGCCGACCCCACACCGTCACCCACCCGCAACCAAAACACTCCCAAGCCGGTCCGGGGCGTGCTCCCGTGTGCCCACCCGCCACCGCGGGCCCTCCCATGGACAGGGGCACTCTACCAGCGCCGCATAGACCGTCAACGGGATACCTCGCCGTCCGTCGAGGGCAGCGGCTGCTGCCAGGCCGCGTGGGAATGTGGGGTGCCGCTCTT
>ENA-ORXC01001421-ORXC01001421.1-marine-metagenome-genome-assembly--contig:-NODE-1421-length-14101-cov-5.153237_pt1 | contig 14101 bp, 19 predicted proteins | sample MGYA00237865_ERZ511478 | MGnify/ENA metagenome assembly ERZ511478 | reverse complement strand
TTTTCTTATTCAATTTATTGCAGTAATTGCGTGTTATGGCACGATTGCATTTGGTTTTTATAGAGGAGTACATTCAGTAACTTTAATAAGGCGCACTTTATGATTAAGGAGGAAGTTCTTGTCATATGGCTGGTCTGCGTGACCATTTTGTTTCTACTGTTTTTAGTGGCGACTTTGTTTTGTGCGATTGCGCTGTATTATCGTTTTGATAATAAGCCGCGAGTGCCGTAAATACAGTTTTTTCTTATTTTGATATGAAATTTTAGTGTTGAGTACGCTTTCGCGAAAGCGCAACACAGCGCTCCAAGAGTAAAAATCTTACAAAATCCACCGTTAAAATTTATTAACTTTCAGTAATAATATAAAGCCTATCCCTACTTGAGCACCCTAATGTACATTTCTGAGATTATTGCAGCGCTCGTAGGCACGCTAGTATATTACAAATACAAACATCTCCCCATAAAGTCTGTGCTCCTGATTTTATGGATTGCTATCATTACAGAGGCCATAGCGCGTATGTACTCTCATTACTACCATAATAATCACTGGGTATATAACCTTTATGCATTTTTATTTTACATCTTATTCTATAAGATGGTATATGATCATATAGAAAACACGACTCGAAAACGCATTGTTAAGTGGTTATCTATAATTATGATTATCGTCATTATCATAAGAGCTTTTACGGTTCCTGTAATCACTCACTATATGAGTATCACCTATAATATTGCCATGATATTATTGGTTGTTTTACTACTGTATTATGCAATAGATAAGCTTAAGAGCGATGCACCTCTTAAACTTAAAAATCAACTCGAACTTTTTGTTTTTTCTGCTTATCTGCTATTTGGCGTCTCCTTTATTCCGCTATCTCCATTTATGGTAGGACAGATGGGTGTCCAGTATTCACAAGACTTAACAGATACCTTGCAGGCGGTTCAGGCAATTTCGCTGGTGTTAACTAATATCATTCTAGTCTTTGGGTTTATATGGACAGATCCTAAAAAAGTAAGCAAGTAATAAATGTTGGGCTTATAGTTGTACGTTTTCGCGAAAGCTTAATTATACTAATCATTACACCTCACTTAGGGGTTAATACCCTATAGCTATTCACTCACAGAATAACTATCTTCAACATTCATTTTAAACGGCCCCAATCTCAACTATGCTTCTTATCCAAAATCAAGATAATGGCACCTTGTTTATAGTCTTAGTCGCTATTACCATATTACTGCTACTCCTTGTTGTGGTTGTTGTGCTATTTTCTGTTTTCATGAAACGTAAAAACACTTTACTTTTAGAGCAAGAGCAGTCAAAAAAACAGTTTGAAAAAGAAATTGCAGAGACTCAAATAGAAATACGAGAAGAAACACTGCGCAATATAAGCTGGGAGCTACATGACAATATAGGGCAGCTACTTACTCTTGCCAAAATTCAAACTCAAAACTGTGGTGGTAGCCAGCACGACCTTGACGAGGCAGCAGCAACTATAGGCAAAGGGCTCACAGAAATAAGAGCACTCTCCAAGCTCATAAATCCGGAAGCACTAAAGAACATGTCTTTACCAGAAGCTTTAAACCTAGAGCTAGAACGTTTTAATAGAATGGCTTACTTAAAACCATCACTTACCATCGATGGAAGTCCTATTACTATTGACAAAAAGATAGAAACCATCATCTTTAGAATCTTACAAGAGTTTTTTACAAATACCATCAAACACTCAAAAGCAACTAATCTTGACGTAAACCTACGCTATAAATTTGATACACTACATGTCACTGTAAAAGACAATGGTGTAGGCTTTGACTACCACCTAGCAAGAGCAAAAAATGGCATAGGACTCACTAATATTGAGACCCGCACAAAGCTTATAGGAGCAACAGTAGACTACAAATCAAACACAGGCGAGGGTACAACACTCTCACTTACTTATAAACCGCAACCACTATGAACACAATCGTTATTGTAGATGATCATACTTTGTTGAGCCAAGCTATAAGTAGCTTAGTAAATTCCTTTCAAAATTTTAAAGTGCTCTACACGTGTAAAAATGGACAAGAACTTCTGGATAATCTTCGTTTTGAAAACAAGCGACCAGACATTATCTTAATGGACGTAAACATGCCTATTATGGATGGTATAGAAGCGACCTCACAGCTTAAAGAACTTTATCCAGATATTCTCGTACTTGCCCTCTCTGTAGAAGAGGATGATCATACCATCTTAAAAATGATACGAGCTGGTGCAAAAGGATATTTACTTAAGGACACAGAAAAAAAAACACTAGAAAATGCCCTCAACGAACTTGCATTGAATGGATATTATCACACAAATACCGTGAGCCAGCTACTTGTAAAGAATTTAAATGGTAACAATAAAGACGAACTACGGGATCGAGAAATAGAATTCATAAAGCATGCTTGCTCAGAAATGACCTATAATGAGATTGCAGATGTCATGTTTTTAAGCCCAAAAACCGTGCAAGGATATCGTGATAGTGTGTTCTCAAAACTCAACTTAAAGAACAGAACTGGCTTAGTAATTTATGCGCTCAAAAATGGGCTATTTAGACCGTAATAAGAAACGAATATAAGTTAAGTTAATATAGCAACTGCTTTGAGTACTTCCTCTAGCTTACGCACATCAATCTCTTCTGGTGAGCGATATCTAAGAGAACGCAATTGTTTACGACCTTCTCCAGCAATTAATACATCATCAAATCCTTGAATAAGTACCCCCTTAGGAAATCCGACATCTACAAAGGTCTTTCTAAAATTTAAAAAGCAGAACATCTTACCCTTTAAACTATAAAATGGCAAATGCCATTTATAACCTTCTTCAACATCAGGAATAGTATGCTTGATAACTGCCTGCAGCTCCATAAGCATAGAACGCCAGGGCTCAGATTTAGCGAGGATGTATTCTTCGGCTGGGTTCATTGTTTTGTTTTATATTTAGTTTTTAAAACTAAATATCTTGAAAATAAAACATTTAGCAATCGCATTTCTTTTTTTCTCACTCCTTGCAAACAGTCAGACAATTGAAGATCTAGAACAGCAGGTTAGCACTTATCCAAAAACACTAAATACTATTGAAGACATTGCTTATAGAATCCACAATGACTTTAACTCCAAAGAACTACAAGCAAGAGCTGTCTACACTTGGATTAGTAAGAATATTGCCTACGATTTAAGCAGGTATTACAGCTTTAGATCTCCTCCATTAATGATATATCGTTCGTCAAAAGAACAAGCGAGACAAATGAGAAACTTAGAGAGGCAAAGAATCACTAAAACTCTAGAAAGCAAAAAAGGAATTTGTGGTGATTATGCATCATTATTTGTTGCGCTTTGCGAAAAATTAGAAATTCCCGCTAAAAAAATCCGAGGTTATACAAAACTAAACCCAAATTTTATTGGGGCAGATCCCGGCATGAAAGATCATTTATGGAACGCTGTATACTTGGATGAGGAGTGGCACTTGGTAGATACTACCTGGGGAGCTGGCTATGAAGTAGAATATAAAACAAAATGGGAATTCAATTTTTCAAATAAATTTTATAAAGCTCCACCAGAGGTTTTTATTCAGCACCACTACCCTGGAAATCCAACTTGGCAATTACTCGAAAAACCAATATCAAAAGAAACATTTTTCTCAAAACCAGTATTTTACACCTACTACAGCTCATCAGATATTCATCTAGCTGATGATCACGAAGGTATTTTAACAGAATATAAAAATGACACTTATCTGATTTATTTTGATAAGCTCCCAAAAGGAAAGGAAATTTATTACCAAAATGCATCGTTTAAATTTGCTAAAAAGCTTTTTATCCACAGAAAAAACAACAAATTGGTAGCAAAAGTTAAAGTCAAAAATCCCGGCCAACCTTTTCTTACACTCTTTACTGATAACAAAGCAATTGTAAATTTTAAATTAGAAAGGGCATCTCAATAAATATAGATGCTATTTTAAATCATTATCTTCCTACTCTGATTCACCATACATTCTTCTTTTTTTATGATTGACTTATCTGGCTTAGATATTGCCATTATTATTGCTCTTTTTGTAATTATTTTAGGCGTAGGTTTTTACGTAGGCAAAAGCGCAGGAAAAAACACTACACAATACTTTCTATCGGGTCGCAATATGCCGTGGTGGCTTTTAGGTCTTTCTATGGTTGCTACTACGTTTTCTACAGACACCCCTAATCTCGTTACAGATATTGTGCGTACTAATGGAGTCTCAGGTAACTGGGTGTGGTGGGCATTTCTAGTTACTGGATTACTTACGGTGTTTGTGTATGCAAAACTATGGCGCAAGTCTGAGGTAAAAACAGATATCGAGTTTTACGAACTGCGCTACGGCGGCGCTCCTGCTCGTTTTTTAAGAGGCTTCAGAGCTATCTATCTTGGTATTGTATTTAACGTACTCGCTATGGCTGGCGTGACACTTGCTGCAATAAAAATAGGCGAAGTCATGCTAGGGCTAGATCCTGTGACGACCGTTGTAGTCGCTGGAGTGATTACGGTTGTTTTTAGTGCCATAGGCGGATTTAAAGGAGTGGTTTATACAGATTTTATATTATTCTTTGTCGCAATGGCAGGAGCATTTGGTGCTGCATATTACATCGTAGGTATGCCAGAAATAGGCGGTCTAGAGGCGCTTATCTCTCATGAAAATGTAAAAGATAAAATCAATCTCCTTCCTGATTTTAATGATACAGAAATGCTTATCACGTTACTTATTATCCCGCTAGCAGTGCAATGGTGGAGTTCTTGGTATCCTGGATCTGAGCCTGGAGGTGGTGGCTATGTAGCACAACGTATGCTTGCTGCCAAAGATGAAAACCACGCCATAGGAGCAACCTTTTTCTATAATATCATGCACTACGCACTACGTCCTTGGCCGTGGATTCTAGTTGCACTTGCTTCTCTTATTGTCTTTCCAGATTTGGCGAGTATACAGGAAGCATTCCCAAATATATCTAAAGATAAACTAGGGCAAGATCTAGCATACTCTGCCATGCTCACGATGTTACCTAGCGGATTATTAGGTCTCGTGCTTGCATCACTATCTGCCGCATACATGAGTACCATAAGTACGCACCTCAACTGGGGAGCATCTTACGTGGTAAATGATGTGTATGCACAACAAATCAAGCCTGATGCTACCGAGAAAGAACTCGTTGCTGTAGGTCGTATTACCACGGTAATATTAATGGTGATAAGTGCGCTCATTGCGCTTGCACTTACAAATGCATTACAACTCTTTAATATCATCCTCATGTTTGGAGCAGGTACAGGACTTATTTTTATATTGAGATGGTTCTGGTGGCGTATTAATGCGTGGACAGAAATAAGCGCTATGCTTGCCTCTGGTGTGATTTCTATCCTCATAGAATTTACACTATTAGGAGAAACGCTTTTTGGAACTAGCGGAATCTTACCGGCTTACGCAAAATTCCCTTTTGTGGTATTTAGCTCGACGCTTATTTGGCTTGTTGTCACCTATCTCACACAACCAGAAACTAAAAAAACACTTTATACGTTCTATAGAAAAACACAACCTGGAGGCCCAGGATGGAAGAAAATTATATTGCAAGCAGACCAGGAAGAAGTAAACATCATAAAAACTACAGAAAAGTGGAGTGTCCCTATGGGAATTGTCGCAATGCTACTAGGATGTATTCTTATTTACGGAGTACTATTTACCACAGGCTATTTTATTTATGGGCAAATAACTAATGCACTTATTGGCTTGAGCATTTGCGTTGTATCTGGAGGGTTACTACTCAATGTTTGGAAAAAAATAAAAGGAAAAGTACTATAATGAGACTATCAATATTCATCATCATGTTGTGTTTAAGCTTAGGACTACAAGCGCAAGAAACTACGGAGACATATCAAAAGGCTGTCTCTTTATTAAAAAAAACGCCAGAGTTCAAACAGACGGGAGCCACAGCTATCACAGCTTCTAAGCAAACAGTGAGTTTTACAAATCAAGCTTATGCCTTCTGGCTAGATGGTATGGATACTCGTTTTGGAGATAAGAATTTTGAGAATTTTTATGGCGATTTATATCAGCCTATTGAGATTTCAGCTTTTAAAAAAGTGCGAGAAAAAAGAAGATCCCGTTACCAGCTTTATGTTTCTGAGACCGAGAATGATATGTTTGTGGTAGAAATGCTTTCGCGAAAGCGTGAACGCACTGCAAAGTATCCTACGTTTTATCAAGGAGGAAGCATCTCATTTCTATTTGAAAAAACAGCAACAGGAGTACGCTTAGTAGAAACACTAACGCTACAGAATAACTAGGGAATGATAGATTGCCAAAACGTACTAGACAAGACCTATCACAAGGTGTTAAAGATGGAAAATAAAGGAGCCGTTGCCACCTATATACCTGAGCTATCGACAGTGAATCCTGATCAATTTGGCATTTGTCTCCTCACAAAAAAAGGAGAGCAATTTACTTGCGGTGATGCCTCTGTTAAGTTTTCTATACAAAGTATTGCAAAGGTGTTGTCGCTAGGCTTAGTGCTATCAAAAATAGGCGATAAGCTTTGGGATCGCATGGATTTTGAACCTTCTGGAACAGCCTTCAACTCGCTAGTACAACTCGAGAGCGAGAATGGGATTCCTAGAAATCCACTTATCAATGCTGGTGCGATAGTGATGTGTGATATTATTTGTGACCTGTTTGATGATCCTAAAGCTGCACTGCTTGATTATGTGAGAGAAGTTTCTGGAATTAAAGATCTCACCTACTCCACTGCTATCGCGACATCAGAACAAGAAACTGGCTATCGTAATTATGCGCTAGCAAATTTTATCAAGTCTTTTGGCAATATTAAAAATACTTGCAACCAAGTCACAGACTTATACTTCCATCTCTGTTCTATAGAGATGACGTGCGAGCAACTGGCTTACACTTTTGGGTTTCTTGCAAATCAAGGCAAGCAGATTCAAACAGATATGAAAGTGTTAAAACCTGCTCAGGCAAAACGCATAAACGCCATTATGCAAACCTGCGGTTTTTATGACGAGGCTGGGGAGTTTGCCTTCCGTGTGGGTCTTCCAGGCAAGAGTGGCGTGGGTGGCGGCATGGTCGCTATTTTACCTAACTCTTTCTCTATTGCCGTATGGAGTCCTAAACTTAATAAGCACGGTAACTCTTACCGTGGCATGAAATTTCTAGAATACTTTACAGACGAGACTCAGGATACCGTGTTTTAAGAAACCTCTACCCTATTTTATATTTATCCTTTCTTTTTTTGAGCATAAGGACATTGTATACTTTGAGCGTTGTTACCCGCTTTACATTACAATTCCTCATTGCGCTAGCGCTCCATTGCGGGATTTTCATTGCAATCGGGGCTATAGAGTGATGCTGTTGTTTATCAAAGAAGGTACTTATGTATCACTAGCCATGATTTCTTTTTAATATACAATCTTCACTCATCACCTATCTAGACTACAAGTAAGCGCATACCTCACAAATACTTAAAAAAAATAATTTCTAGTGTTTGCCTAAATTCAAAATTAAAGTTTAACTTTGTATTTCAAAGTACTTTACTATGGAGTCATCAAAATATCTAGAAGACATTGCAAGCATCAAAACGATGATGAGCAAATCTTCACGTTTTATGTCATTAAGTGGCCTTTCTGGAATACTTGCTGGAGTATATGCTCTTGTAGCTGCCGTTGTCGCTCATTACTTAATTCAAGGACATATCCAGCTCTTTACTACAACTAGAGAGGACTTTATAAGTGTAATTGCACGCATATTTGCAACAGCAGAGCTTGCTGGAAATTTGATGATACTATTTGTCATCACGTTACTACTAGCAATCAGTACTGGTATTATTTTGACATACAAAAAAGCGACTAAAAATAAAGAAGCTATCTGGGACAGCTCATCAAAGCGACTTATTGCAAATTTTGCCATTCCATTAGTTGCCGGAGGCGCCTTTTGCATCGTACTTATACAATATGGCATTGTTGGTCTTATTGCTCCAGCAACGCTTATCTTCTATGGCCTTGCCTTAGTAAACGCAAGTAAATACACACTAGGAGATATCAAATACCTAGGAGTTGCAAATGTGATTATTGGCCTTGTTGCTACTCAATGTATAGGTTACGGGTTGTATTTTTGGGCATTAGGGTTTGGAGTATTTCATATCATCTATGGAGTAATCATGTATAATAGATATGATAGATAAAAAGATGAAAACAAATAACTTACTACTAATTCTAGGACTTATTCTTATAGGTTCTTGTTCAGAAAATACACCGAAAATCGTTTACCATGAGGATGGCACAGTCAATGCTTCTGAGTCGATAAAACATACGTCGGAGTATCAAATAGGAGATCTACCTATTAAAATTGACAGTTTAGATTTTTTAATTCATCCCATTGGAAAAATAACGGGTTCGCAAAATAATAAAAAAATCACCCGCAGTTACGGGGTGGATAATTATACCACCTTCCAACTCGCAACAGAAAGGGGGATGAGATTTTTGGTCAAATGAATAATCTATTGTTTGAAAACATAGATAATGGGAAAACAACATTTTTGACTAATGAAAATATTAAAATTCAAAGTGTAAATTATTTGAGAGATATAGCAGAATTATTTGGAGAAAATTACCTAGCATACGAGGTAATAGATTCAGACACAAATAATGATCATACTTTAGATAATAATGATATACTTTCCCTTTATTTAAGTAATGATGATGGCCGTGGCTTTCAAAAATTAAATAAAAACAATAGCAACTTAATAGACTATAAAACTATATCAGAATTAAATCGTTTATACTTCAAGAGTGTATCAGACTCTAATAAAAATGGTGTGTTTGATAAAGAAGATAAAGTAATATATCAATATATTATTCTGGACATAGAAAACAAAATAATTGAATATACTCCAAGCAACTAATATTTTCCCGAAAGCGTAAACTACACATCACAATAAATAGTCTTTTCAAAATCACAACAATGTCCATCATAAATAACATAAATAAAGCTTTTGATCATCGTATCCGTCTGGGGATTATGAGCGTACTTATGGTGAATGAAAAGGCAGATTTTAAGGAATTAAAAGAGCTTCTAGGAGCGACAGACGGTAACCTTGCTAGTCACGCAAAAGCATTAGAAAAAGAAGCCTATATCGTGGTCCAAAAAGCATTTATAGGCCGCAAGCCCAACACGAGTTATAGTGTTACGACTGCAGGTAAAAATGCATTTAAAAAACACATTGAAGCGCTTGAAAAATTACTAGGCAACAACTAACTATATTTTTTTTACCATTTTACTTTGAAATACAAAGTACTTTATAATTATGAGAACACTTCGCTATTTATTACTAGAACGCTTATATGAATGGAGTAAAATCCCATATAGATTGCTTTTTAAAAAAGAAGCTGCTTGGGATATTTCTGTAAAAGAATTACTAGCATATAGGCCACAGACGTTAGGGTACCATTTAGGATGTTTTTTATTAAAACATCACTTTACACCAGAACCGCAACTAGAAGATCACGACGTTTTTCATGTACTTACAAACACGAGTATCAGTGTGCCTGATGAAATCGCAATGCAATGGCTACTTTTTGGGAATGGAAAGCGATCTCTCTACCTCTTTATAGCACTTACGGCAGGTACAACATTATTTATAGATCATTATAAGTCCTTTATAAAAGCTTTCAAGAGAGGAAAAAAAGCAAATCGATTTTACAACCTCAATTACTTACAGTTACTCACAGAACCACTCGCAGATTTACAACATACTTTAAAAATCAAACCTTTATGAAAACTTCAATAATAAGATGTCTAGGCGCTATACTTTTTAGTCTTCTATTTTACGGTCAAAGCCTTGGCCTCAACATGCTATTATTTTCAATAATTACTGTAGTAGCGGTTATTATCATTCGTCCGGAAACCAAGTCCAACAAATCGTTCCTCTTTGCTACAGGGCTCTATGTATTGAGTGCCGTATTTGTATTTACGGTACATAGTCTCTTGGCTATCACTACTTGCATCCTAGCTTTTATTGTATTTGCAGGAAGTATCTCAGGTATAAAGAACGCTGTTTATGTACAATGGCTTAATGGTATGTATCAATCTACTTTGGGTGTTTTACATAATAAGATGAGTCCTAACAAGGATATTCCTGAGGTAAAAAGTAATCGCAATTATACATTCATTATTCTCACTATAGCTATTGTCACTACGCTCATTGTAGTTTTTGCAACGCTTTATGGAAAAGCAAATCCTATTCTAGGTGAGTGGATTGCCGCTATAAATATTGATTTTATAAATTTCAATTGGACACTCACTACAGCTATGGGGTATTACTTACTTGTAAACCTCACCTCAAAGGCAGAGCTTGATATTCTTACCACAATAGATCGTGAGGCCACAACTTCATTACTTGAACAACCTATTTCTGATTCTAAAGCAGATAAGCTTAACAAAGAAAATATACTTGGCACCATTCTATTAGGAGCACTTAATGCGCTCATACTACTATTTATCACTACAGATATCTGGTATGTATTACACGACCCACTGGGAGATGCAGCTACGCTTTCTACTACAGTACATGATGGTGTGAGTGCGCTTATCACTTCCATTATTATTGCGATCACTACGATATTAATTCTCTTTAGGGGTGATCTCAATTTTTACAAAAAAAGTGAAACACTAAAGCGTTTTACCTATGTATGGATTGCGCTTAACATCGTGATTATCTTACTTACTGCTTATAAGAATTATATGTACAGCAGCGGTTTTGGACTTACTTATAAAAGAATAGGTGTTTTTATTTATCTCACGCTTTGCATTTCTGGAATGATTACTACATATGTAAAAATTGCTCGTAAACACAATCTTCTATTTATCGTAAAAGCAAATACGCGCATTGCATTTATAATGCTGATTGCGATCTCAAGTTTTAGTTGGGATCGTGTGATTACCACGTATAATTTAAATGAAGTAGAAACTCCAGATATAGAGTACCTACTCTCCATGGGCGATACTAATGGAGATTTATTACACGCTTTCGCGAAAGCGTACCCAGAAAAACCGATGAATCTCACTAGCATAGAGAATCGCTATGAGCAATGGCAATCTTCACTATCCAAAGAAACCTGGCAGTCAAGAACACTTTTAGGCTTACTACATCCAAACACGCCAACTTATGAAATTACCGACACCACAACACGCTATTAACAGGTTTGCGCTGAGGCTCGCCGCATTTAGTGCATGTCTTGGGGTATTATTTGTCATTGTATTCTTTATAACAGAAAGCACCCAAGTTGCTATCATAGGCCTTTATCATTTAATACCTACACTTCCAGTACATCTTATTGTTCTCGTATGCGTGCTTTTTAGTGCTGTGACGCATCGCAATGAGCTTCCAGAGCATTTTTTGACACTAGTTATTATGCTATTAAATATTCCGCTAGCTTTTGCATGTGGAGCAATTGTTCTTAATTTTTTATAGTCATGGAAAAAATTATCATCTCAAAGCTTAAAGAATTTTATATCCTTATAGCCGGGCTTTTATTATGCTTCTTTTTACTGTCAATACGCATTAAGATGACAGGATCGTTTTTCTTTCTCTTTTTGGTATGGAACCTATTTCTCATGTTGAAATCAGAAAATATGAACTCAAATAAAAAAAACAAATGAATGCCGTACAGCCACGTCTACATCTTGTAATTGTTATAATAATTACATTATTTCTTTTGGTAATGCTTTTATGCTACAGAAGAAAGATGCTTTCTTGTAACAAATGGTTGTTCTACCATAGCATTATTTTTTTAAGCATCTATTTTATTGTAGTGAGCGCAGCAACATATCAAGACCTTTCATTACAACTAGCTCTGCAACATTTTGATCTTAATGATGATGGCTTTTTTGACGGTGAAGAAATCACATTTAAGCAAAAACAAGCCATGACCAAACTTCACTCAGACACTGCTCGCACATTATCACCAATAACTGGGTTAATACTCGCAGCGACTGTCACCATTACAGTCACTCTTGTAAAGAGATTGTTTGGCCTTTTTAAAGTATAATTCACCACTTCAAAAAACAAAAACTAATGCGCTTATCACTTAAATACATCATCGCATTTTTAGTATTACTAGCAACAGAAATATACATCGCTATCCACGTACACGATAATTTTATAAGACCTTACTTAGGCGATAGCATTGTGGTCGTTTTAATCTATGTGCTTATCATGGGTTTGTTTGCTATTCCAAGAAGTTTTAAGAGTAAAAGTATTACGGCTTTTCTAGTATTACTCTTTTCATTTCTAGTAGAAGCTTTGCAAGCAGTTTCCTTTATAAACTACACAGGTCTAGCAGATAATAAATTGGCACGTATTATTCTAGGTACCTCCTTCTCGTGGTGGGATATGCTCACTTATGTAGGCGGATTTCTCTTTATTATAGTGATCGAAAAACTTAGAGAATAACCTTAGTCGCTCTTAACATCTCACGTTTTCCTGGAGGTCCAGGCAGACGCTCTACCTGAAAGCCTACGGCTTGCATTGCTCTACGAGCGGCTCCTTGAGCGCAGTACGTTGTCAACACACCATTAGGTTTTAAAGCTGCAAACATTTTAGTAAAAATAGCTTCTGTCCATAATGTAGGCTGAACTCTTGGCCCAAAGGCATCAAAATAGATTATATCAAAAACCTCGCTATCAGTAATATCTTCAAAACGCTGATTGCGTTTTGTAAGTTTAAAATGATCACTTATTGTTATTTGCTTTTCCCAGACAGCATCGTGTAAGGCATTATAAATGCTTGATGCATCCTCTTCCTCTAGCTCTCTTGCATACTCCATCGCGGCAGCTTCTTCTTGAGATATTGGATAAGCCTCTGCTCCCACGTAGTTAAAAGAAACGTTATGTTTCTCAGCTTCAAAATGAGTAAGCAATGCGTTTAAGCCTGTCCCAAAACCCATTTCTAATATCGCAATCTCTTTTTGCTCCGGGAACTCACTTACAAAATGTGCCAATCCCGTTTTAAGAAAAACATGACGCGCTTCTTGTATAGCACCATGTTTAGAATGATACTGCTCATCCCACTCTGCAATGTGTATTGTTTTTGAGCCGTCTCCAGTGATTATGATTTCTCTTTTCATTGTTGTTGTATGCAATTACTAGCAAGGCTACATTATCTTTTGCCAGATCTCTATAATTTTATGGATGATTTTATAAAAACAAGAATTACTCCGCTTTAATCAAAACCCCATCTGCCATAAAACGTAATTCTCTTTCTGGCTTTGTGATAGCAGCAATTTCTGCTTTTGATTTTCCAGCATCTTCTGCCATGTGACGCAGCTCATCTACAGATACTTCTTCTAGGTATGCTTTACCTTCTACAATTGCAGTTCCGTTATTTGTGTCTGTTGGCACAAAAAATCCATAGTCTTTAAACTTTACAAATACCTGCTCCTCCTCCGTAATATCTAGTCGCATCCAGCATCCCTTTGCAGCACAAACTGCGTTAATAGGCGCTTCAAATTTTACAAGGGTAGTATCACCTTCGGCTAGCGCTGCATATCTTTCTGCTACCTCGCTTTTTGTTAATGAATTTTCTGGAGAAATCTGAGCTCCATAACTTGTATATTCTTCTTGCGTTGTGCTATTTACAGTTTCCGCTTTCGCGAAAGCGTTATCATTGACACTACCTTGCTCCTTACAGCTCATTATTGTCAATGCAATTAAGAATATTGTTGCTAATATCTTCATAATTAGTTGGTTTTAGTTTGTACATCGCAAAATTATGCAAAAATCATCCATTGAGTACGGTAAATAACTAAATTTGTAACTATGGAAACAACCTCTACTCTTCGTATCGAAAAGCGCAACGCCAGTAAAATAGGCGATGTAGACTTTAGTAACCTCGCTTTTGGAAGCGTTTTTACAGATCACATGTTCTCTATAGAATATGCAAATGGTGCCTGGCAACAACCAGAAATCGTTCCTTATGGACCGATCCCTATGGATCCAAGTGCTAAGGTTTTTCATTACGGTCAAGCCGTTTTTGAAGGAATGAAAGCCTTTAAAGATG
>ENA-ORXC01001418-ORXC01001418.1-marine-metagenome-genome-assembly--contig:-NODE-1418-length-14110-cov-5.786361_pt1 | contig 14110 bp, 16 predicted proteins | sample MGYA00237865_ERZ511478 | MGnify/ENA metagenome assembly ERZ511478 | reverse complement strand
AAGGGGCTTAAAATCAAGTGCAGGTGACGCTGTTCCAAAACCAGGCAGAAGCACAATCGTTTCCTCGCCTTCGCCTTGAATGAACACATTCATATTTTTCCCATCCACGGATACATGTTGACCATACGGCTCCATTCTTTTTTGCTCCGAATAACTGCTGATTTTGTTGACGGTATATACGGTAGCTACAAAAAGTAAAATTGCTAAAATGATTGCGCATAGTACTTTAAACAAAATGCTTAACACTTTTTTATTTAAACGTATTGATAATAGTGCGCTTATAGTGTTTAGAATTTTATTTGGTTTTCTATGCTTTCTAGAATCTGTTGGTGCTATTTTTACGGGTTGGATAACTAAAACACTTGTAGACCCTAAATTTACTTTTACTTTTTTAGGTTTTGAATGGTTACAACCCCTACCAGGAAATTGGATGTATGTTTACTATGCCGTTATGGGTTGTTTCGGTTTACTAATTATGCTTGGCTATAAGTATAAACTAAGTTCGTTTATATTTTTTATAATGTGGTGTTGCGTATATTTTATGCAAAAATCATCTTATAATAATCACTATTATCTATTAATGCTGCTGTTATGGATTATGGCAATACTCCCTGCAAACGCTGCATTTTCTCTTGATGCACGCTTTCGCGAAAGCATAAGAAATATAAGCATGCCGCGATGGGTGACTTTGTTTATCATTTTCCAACTGTGGATTGTGTACACCTACGCGTCTATTGCCAAAATATATCCAGACTGGCTAGATGCGACCGTACCAGAAATACTAATGCGAGGTAAAAAGGATTACTGGCTCGTGGGTGCTGTGCTTCAAAAGAACTGGACACACTGGATTATTTCTTACGTAGGAATCCTTTTTGATGGACTAATCATCCCATTGCTATTATGGAAACGTACGCGTACGTGGGCATTTTTTATATCTATATTCTTTCATCTCTTTAACTCTTTTGTGTTTCAGATTGGGATTTTTCCATACATGTCACTGGCATTTACAGTATTCTTTTTTGAGCCGAAAACCATTCATCATTTGTTTCTTAAACGCTGGAAACCTTTTTACGAGCGTAGCGAAGTAAACTCTTGCAATAAAGAACTTACAACCGATTCAATCACCGGCTCACCTCAAACTTTAAGTATTCCAAAATATAAAACAGCAATGCTCACTGTCTTTGCAGTGTATTTTATAATCCAAATAGGCTTGCCACTGAGACAGCATTTTATACAAGACAATGTCTTGTGGTCTGAGGAAGGACATCGTTTGAGTTGGCGTATGATGCTCCGCTCTAAAGGTGGTACGGTAACGTTTACGGTAGAAGATAAGGCAACCGGTAAGCGAACGGTATTAGACCATAAGGAGTACCTCACAAAAAACCAACAACGCAATATCAGATCAAAACCGGATGTGATATGGCAATTTGCTCAATACATTAAACAGCTTAAAAAGACAGAAGGGCAAGATGTAGCGGTCTACGTAAAATGTAGAATTCGCGTAAACGGTCGTAAATCTCAGGAGCTCATAGATCCAGGAGTGGATCTAGCAAGTGTAGATTGGAACTGGTTCTCTCATAATCCTTGGGTGTTAGATAGCGATGGTTATCTGGACGATAAGGGGTTGTTTCCTAGTTTTGGAGATGACTAATAAAGTACTCTCCCATACAATCTAGAATTTCTTTTTAAAATCTAGATTAAAGAGGAGAGTTTGAATTTTTACAACTTTATTTTAATAAAACTTTTATTTCTCTTTTATAGATTAATAATTGCAGCGCTAATAGAACTGTGGGTTGCCATATCAGATATAAAGAGTTAATCATGTTTGAGTATATGCCTAACATTCCAATGATGAATAAAATGCAAATGGTCAAAATAACAATGCAATTAAATAAAAAGTCTTTTTTAATGTCAAGTAAAAATGTGTAACCAAAAACAGTTAATAACGGGGAGATTACCCCTACGCTAAGAGAAATAAAGAATTTATTTTCTGGAAAATTACTGTATGCTTCACGACTTACAATATCAACTGCACCTGTGATAAGATAAAATGGTATTGAAGAAATAAGAATGGAAAGAAAAAAAATGAGAAAAGACAGTAGGATTGATAATAATAAACTTACTGAAATTAAGTATTTCAGTTTATTTGTATTGAAAAGGATTACTATCAATGCAAAAATCAGGATAAACTGAAAGCCTCCCATGAAATCTTTTATAAGAAGTAAAAGAAAGCATATGATTACAGGAAGTATTATCCCAGATGCGAGATTAACAATTTTCATAAAGTTCTAATTGCAATTTATTTGATTAACCATTTCTGTTCTAATTAGTAAGTATTCAATCAATTCTTTGAAAAAGTAAAATTTAACTCAGAGTATATGCTTCAAAAACTTGTTTTACCTGAGAATCGGAGTTGTAAAAACCGAAAAAAAACGAAGAGAGTTAGAGATGCCATCATAATATATTATGGTGTTATTTTTAAATGCTCTCTTAATAGCGATTTAGGGTGTTTTTAAATTTCTTCTGCAATCCCTACTACCTCATATAAAATATAGTGCTCGTCGTTTTTCTTAACAAAAAACTTTGTCTTGCCTCTTAAGAATTTCCAAAACTCTAGCGTTTTTACGTATAAATTATCCTCCGAAATTAAAAGATTATTTTTAATTAAAACATCTTTAAAATCTTGAGTATCTCGACGTATACTTTTCTTTTGAGTTTCCTGAATTTCAAAAAAGAAATTTCCTTGAATTTCTGGTGTCGCCTTTAAATACAACCGATTCTTTTTATTTCCATAATCGATGGATATTTCTTTCAAATAATCAGTATTATACTCAAAATATAAAGTATCAGATGTATGTAGCTCTTGAGCGGCAGTTTCTTGGAAAGAAAGAATAATTAAGAATACTGTTAGTAGTTTTTTCATGATATTATTAGTTTGGGCAATTCGCTGTTGTTGAATGGTAGTATTGTGATAGTGCAATTTCTATACCGTCTTTTTCTTCTTGACTTAATTCAAGATAGGCTTGTATATTATGATGTCTTAATCCGTTCCAAGCTAAGGCTTTATAGAATGAATCAAGAGATATAGACCCATTATCTGTTAAGTAATTATAGTCTCCTACTAATATATTTCGATGGTAATCAGAGAGGGCGTTTGCTAAAATATCAACATATAATTCAGCCATTGTTTGATGTTGTTGAGTAGGCTCAAATCTTTGTGATTCATAACTGTTATATGTATCTCTAAAATCTAAATCATTTTGTGTATGATTAATAGTGGTAATTCTACAAAATATATCCGCGTGAATATAGTCGTGCAATAGCTCTAACAACATCTAAACCAGAAATTGAAGCTGCTAGTTATGTGTTAACCTCAAAACTACATCACCTCACATTAAATATGTTACGGATTTCCTTTATTTGAGCGAATTTTTTTATTTCTAGAGAAATAAAAAAATCTAAGCCTTCTGTCACTGTATACTTAGGAGCATTTCCTTAAATTTACCTTTTCGTTTAAAACCATTCCACTATGCTAGAAGTAGCACACATTAGAGAAAACAAAGAAGCTTTCGCGAAAGCGTTATCTAAAAGAAATATAGACGCCGCAACCTTACTTGATCAAGTAGTGGCGGCAGATGATCTTCGTCGTAGTTCGCAAGCGCAACTTGATGAAGTACTTGCAGATAGCAATAAATTTTCCAAAGAAATAGGAATGCTTTTTAAGAGTGGAGAAGCTCAAAAAGCTAATATTCTTAAAGAGAAAACTGCAGGTTTAAAAGAGCAGTCTAAAACCCTTCAAGAGCAATTAAACACTGCTTCTGAGGATTTACAAAACTTGCTTTATCAAATCCCAAATATCCCACATGACAGTGTTCCTGAGGGTAACAGTGATGAGGATAATGAAGAAATCTTTCGTAAGGGAGATATTCCTGAGTTGCATGAAGCGGCACAACCACACTGGGAGCTTGCAAAGAAATACGATATTATTGATTTTGAACTAGGGACTAAGATTGCTGGGGCTGGTTTTCCGGTATATAAAGGTAAAGGAGCACGGCTACAACGTGCACTTATCGCTTATTTTCTAGACAAAAATACCGAGGCTGGATATACAGAATACCAAGTGCCGCACCTTGTAAACGAGGCGTCAGGTTTTGGTACTGGCCAACTTCCAGATAAGGAAGGGCAAATGTATCACGTGACCGAAGATGATTTATATTTAATCCCTACAGCAGAGGTGCCAGTGACAAATATGTTTCGCGGTGATTTACGCAATTATAATGAGCTGCCTATTACATGTACGGGGTATACACCATGTTTCCGTCGTGAGGCTGGTTCTTATGGAGCACACGTACGCGGGTTAAATCGTTTACACCAGTTTGATAAAGTTGAGATTGTACGCATAGAGCGCCCAGAAGATAGTGCGGCTGCACTAGACGGGATGGTGGATCACGTAAAAACAATACTTGATGAGTTAGAATTACCATATAGAATATTACGTCTTTGTGGTGGTGACCTTGGGTTTACAGCACACCTTACCTATGATTTTGAATTATTTTCTACAGCGCAAGATCGCTGGTTAGAAATTAGTTCTGTTTCTAACTTCTTGACATTTCAGGCAAACCGTTTAAAGCTTCGTTTTAAGGATGAAGATGGTCAGAACAAGCTTGCACATACACTTAATGGTAGCTCTCTAGCGCTACCACGAGTACTTGCAGGAATTCTTGAAAACTGCCAGACGCCAGAGGGAATTAAAATCCCTAAGGCATTAATCCCTTATTGTGGATTTGATATGATTAACTAATAACGCATTAACAGTGATAAGAAACGTGTCAGAGCAATTGCTATGGCACGTTTTTCGTTATCTTTAGGATATGAAGAAAAATTGGTTTTTAATACTCATCTGTGTGTTTGGTTTTTTCGCTTTCGCGAAAGCGCAAACAGAACAACTTGCTCGCAATTATGCAGATCAAGGTGAGTATGAGAAAGCAGTTATCTCTTATAAAAAAGCACTCCTCACACAGCGAGGAAGCCAGCAACTCATCGCTGGACTTGTGAAGAATTACCAGCAATTAGAACAATATAAAGAAGCCGAAAGCGCGCTTAACGAGTACCAAGGTACTACACGGGACAAAGGTTTCTATTATGTGGAGCTAGGGTATAACCATCAATTACAACAGCAAGACTCTATAGCACAGGATTATTATAATCAAGTAATTGAAGGTGTTAGAAATAACACGATGAATCCCTATCGTGCGGCGCGTGCTTTTCAAGAACATAGCTTACTCACGCAGGCTGTACAAGCTTATGAGATTGCCATGAGTAATAATCCTAGGGCAAATTACAATGTACAATTAGCGGGGCTTTATGGGGAGCTAGGAGAGGTCGAAAAGATGTTTAATGCCTATTTAGACCTTGTTAATAAAAGCGATAGCTACATGCAGGCTGCACAGCGCAATTTTGCCCTTTATGTAAATGACGATCCTCTTAATGAAGCAAACATCATCTTTAGAAAGACCTTATTAAAGAGACTACAAACAGAGCAAAATGTACTTTACAATGAGTTGTTGAGTTGGCTTTTTATACAACAAAAGGACTATAGCAAGGCATTTGTACAAGAAAAGGCAATATATCGCCGCACAGATGGAAGGTATCAAGGGATTGTAAATCTAGCCGAAATCGCAATAGAAGAACATGCTGATGATGATGCTGTAGCAATGTTAACATTTTTAAAGGAACAAATTCCTACTGAAAGTGTAACACTTTTTGCAGAGCAAAAGTTGCTACAGATAACTATAAATAGAGTTTCCATAGCCTCAGAGCGCTCCGTAATTAAAAACCGATTTGAAAGCATTTTAGAGAAGTATGGTAATGCCGTGTCAACGGTGCCTTTGCAAATTGATTATGCACATTTTGTAGCTTTTGAGATGTCACAACCAGAAGAGGCTATTACCTACTTAAAAAATGCAATAAAACGTCCTCGAGGCAGGTTTGACGAAGCCAGACTTAAAATGGAACTTGCAGATATCTTAGTATATACAGAGCAGTTTAATCAAGCATTGATATACTATTCTCAGATACAAAATGACATCCAGAATAACGTGATCTCGCAAGAGGCTAGATTTAAGGTGGCAAAGACTAGTTATTATAAAGCAGATTTTGACTGGGCAGAGGCACAACTCAATGTGCTTAAAGCTGGAGCAACCCAACTTATAGCAAATGACGCACTAGAGCTCCTACTTGTTATAAGAGATATCTCCATGGATGATAGCTTGCAAACGGCGCTTAAAAAATATGCTAGAGCAGATTTGCTAGCTTTCCAAAATAAATCTAATGAGGCTATCGCATTATATGATGATATTTTAGAGAAGCACAAGGGAGAAAAGATAGAAGATGAGGCGCTACTTGCACAAGCTAAGCTTTATGAAGGAAAAGAAGCTTTCGCAAAAGCAGAAAAAAATTACCTCACCATTATAGAATATTACAGCGATGGTGTACTAGCAGATGATGCTTATTATCGCCTTGCGAGATTATACGAAGGACCACTCAATGAGCCAGAAAAGGCAAAAAATAATTACGAACGCATTATTTTTGACCTTGCAGACAGTATCTATTATGTAGAGGCACAGAAGCGCTTTAGGAGTTTGAGAGGAGATGCAATTAATTAGAAAACATAGAAAATGCTTATATATAACGTTACCACAAACATAGAAGAATCTGTAGAAAAGGAGTGGCTTACCTGGATGCAGCAAGTGCATATTCCAGAGGTGATTGCTACAGGTAAATTTGTAAAAGCATTAATGACTAAGGTGCGCACAGAAGAAGAAATGGGCGGAGTAACGTATTCTGTACAATATGGTTGCCCTAGCCAGCAACATCTAGATGATTATTATGAGCAAGATGCAGATAGATTACGCCTTGCAAGTAATAAATTTGCAGGAAAATTTGTCGCTTTTAGAACAGAACTAGAAATAATCAGTCAGCACTAATGGCAAAGCACACTTCAAAACGTAAGTTTGAAAAGCCACACGCACATCGTGACACACACGACCAAGGTATTAAGGCAAAAAAACACTTAGGACAGCATTTCTTAGGAGATGAAACGGTAGCAAGAAATATTGCAGACACTCTTACGTATGCAGGATATAGTCATGTGCTAGAGATAGGTCCTGGTACGGGAGTGCTCACAAAATACCTCCTCGAGAAACCCACATATCTAAGTGTGATGGATCTAGATAGAGAATCTATTGCTTATTTACAGAGCGCTTTTACACTAGAGCATAAGCTCAATGATGAGCATTTTACGGTTCTTGAAGCAGATTTTTTACGATATGATCTTGATACCATATATCCAGGAGAGCAGCTAGCTATAACAGGTAACTTCCCTTATAATATCTCTACACAAATCGTATTTAAGACCATAGAACATAAGGAGCGCATACCAGAATTTACGGGAATGTTTCAGAAAGAAGTGGCCGCCCGTATTTGTGCAGATCACGGTAGTAAGACCTATGGAATTATGTCTGTGCTAGTACAAGCTTTTTATGATGCAGAATACCTTTTTACGGTACCTCCTACCGTATTTATACCGCCACCAAAAGTGGATAGTGGTGTTTTACGCTTAAAGCGAAAAGAGGGATACCAAGATATAGGTTGTACACAAGAGATGCTATTCAAGGTTGTGAAAATGGCTTTCCAGCAGCGCAGGAAGACCTTACGAAATAGTCTGAAAGGAATGGGACTAAGTGATGAGTTTAGAGAGCGAGAAATCTTAACAAGAAGACCAGAACAACTATCTGTACAAGAATTTATAGCACTTACTGCAGCAATTACAGAAGATATCGCTACTTCATAAATTCTATGAGGTAACTATTCTATCTCCATAAGCGCTTTTCCTATATTTGCCCAATTACCAAAAATTACCCTATGCAATTTGAACTCACTAGCGATCTTATCGATCAAATACAAGCCCATGTAGCTGTTCAAAATGAGGCAGCTCTTAAGGAGTTACTCGCAGAACTACACCATGCAGATATTGCCGAAATTCTTGATGAAGTAGATGCAGACGAGGCTGCTTATCTGGTACTTTTATTAGATAGTGAGCAAACCTCAGAAGCCCTTATGGAGCTTGATGAGGATGTGCGTGAGAAGTTGCTAGGCAACCTCACTCCAGCAGAAATAGCAGATGAGGTTGATGAAATGGATACCGATGATGCGGTAGATATGATTGCAGAGCTAGAAGACCACATACAACTTGCAGTTATTGATCAAATAGAAGACGAAGAGCATAAAGCAGACATACGAGAGATGTTGCAATATGATGAGAATAGTGCTGGCGGATTAATGGCAAAGGAGCTCATAAAAGTAAAGGATTCTTGGACTGTAGGTGGTTGTGTAAGTGAGATGCGTCATCAAGCAGAAGAAGTGACAAGAGTACACTCTATCTATGTAGTAACAAACAAGGATGAGCTTATAGGGCGTTTATCTCTTAAAGATTTACTTACCTCCGATACAAAAACAAAAATTGCCGAAATATACATTCCTAAGGTAGACTCTGTAAACATTAATGACAGTGCAGAAGATGTGGCAAAGCTCATGCAGAAGTATGACCTAGAAGCAATACCGGTGGTAAATGATAAGAATATCTTGATGGGACGTATTACCATTGATGATATTGTAGATTTTATAAAGGAAGAGGCAGAAAAAGATTACCAGATGGCTGCAGGTATCTCTCAAGGTGTCGAGGCAGATGATAGTATACTTACACTCACACGAGCTAGATTGCCTTGGCTCTTTTTAGGCTTAGTAGGTGGAGTAGGTGCTGCGACTATCATGGGAGGATTTGAAGATATACTAGAGAGCTATGCACTACTTTTTTTCTACACACCACTTATTGCGGCAATGGCTGGAAATGTAGGAGTACAGTCTAGTGCGATTATCGTTCAAGGACTGGCTAACGATGATGTAAAAGGAAGTATAGGTAACCGTCTTGTAAAGGAAATGCTACTAGCGGCACTTAACGGACTCTTATTAGGGCTAGCGTTATTTGCTTTTACCTCCTTATGGTATGGCGATGTGAGAGCAGCGATTGCGATTTCTGCATCCCTTTTTGTAGTAATTATCATGGCAGGAATCATAGGTACTTTTATACCGCTTTTTCTACATAAAAGAGGCATTGACCCTGCAATTGCGACAGGTCCATTCATTACTACGAGTAATGATATCTTCGGGATATTAATTTATTTTTGGATTGCAAAAATGGTACTAGGCATTTGAAAAAACAACCATTTTCATATCACCTCACCGTTCCAGCATCTGCGATAGATGTATTGGGCCATGTGAATAACGTAGTATACTTAGATTGGGTACAAATAGCTGCATCAAAACATTGGAATACCGCAACAGCTATTTATTTTAAAGATGAAGACCAAGAGGAAGAACGCTTAGGTATTAATAAAATGGCGTGGGTAGTAATGGATCATCATATCAAATATAAAGCAGCAGCTTTTGAGGGAGATGAGATTGTGGTCACCACTTTCGTGAAAACGTTTACTGCCGCAACCTCTGTTCGTCATACAGAAATACGTCGTAAAGGAGAAGATGAGATTCTCGTAAGCGCAGTAACAAACTGGTGCTTACTCAAAATGCCGGAAGGCAGACCTATGCGAGTGCCTAAGGAGGTATTAGAATTGTTTTAATACGTAAACGTGTTATCAATTGTCTAAGCAGCAACAGTTTTATAAATCCTTATCTTTATCTTAAAGAAGTTATTTTATGAAACCCATTAACATTCAAGAAAAGTACTCCAAATTTGACAAACAATGGCATCCACACCAGATTGCTACGGTAGATGATATGCAAGTCTTGCTCGCTAAGATTTCTGGATCCTTTGTATGGCACAGTCATAAGGATGAGGACGAGTTGTTTTATGTGCAAAAAGGGGTGTTAGAAATGCGCTTTCGCGAAAGCGGAAACCCAGAAAATGAGTGGTCTGAAATTGTACATCAAGGCGAAATCATTGTCGTACCTAAAGGTGTAGAGCACTGCCCTACCACCAAAGAAGGCGAAGAAGTACATCTACTACTTTTTGAGAAATCAAGCACTGCGCATACAGGTGAAGTAAGTCATAAAAAAACACAAACTAGCTACCCTAAAATTTAAAGACAGTATGAATAATAAAAAGATAGCAGGTATTGTTATTATGGCAATTGCAGGCGTGTGTATGTACGCTTTTGACGATGTAACAGGAGGTATAGGTTTTGTTTCAGGAATAATGATGGCAATAGGATTAGGTCTATTTTTAGGTTGGATTCCTTTGAGGAAAAAATAAAAAACGCTTAATGAAGATATTACACTTAGATAATAACCACCCACTTCTTATAGAGCAGCTCACCGCTGCAGGTCATGAGAATGTGGAGAATTATACAATAACAAAAAAGGAGACAGAAGCTATCATTGCTCCTTATGATGGGATTGTGATAAGAAGCCGTTTTAATATTGATAAAGCGTTTATAGATGCAGCGCTTAATCTCAAATTTATTGCTCGTGTGGGCGCGGGACTGGAAAGTATTGATATTCCTTATGCAGAGAGCAAGGGGATTTATCTCATTAGTGCTTCAGAGGGTAATCGTAATGCCGTAGGAGAACAAGCGCTGGGAATGTTGTTGAGTCTCTTCAATAACTTAAACCGTGCAGATGCAGAGGTAAAAGCAGGTAACTGGAATCGCGAAGCAAATAGAGGTATAGAGCTAGAAGGGAAAACTGTAGGAATCATAGGTTACGGTAACATGGGAAAGGCATTTGCACAGAAGCTTCAGGGTTTTGATTGTGAGGTAATTTGTTATGATATTAAAGACAACGTAGGTGATGAGCGTGCGCGCCAGGTCACGTTGCAAGAGCTTCAAGAAAAAGCAGATGTTGTGAGTCTACACACGCCATGGACTCCACAAACAGATAAAATGGTGAATACTGCATTTATAAATGCATTTGTAAAGCCATTTTACCTCATAAATACGGCTAGAGGTAAGTCTGTAGTCACTGCAGATCTTGTGGTGGCTATGAAAAGTGGTAACATATTAGGAGCTGGACTTGATGTGCTAGAATATGAAAAGCTCTCGTTTGAAAACTTATTTAGCTCAAATACGAGTAAAAATGATGGACTTCCAGCACCTTTAGAGTACCTTATAAAACAAGATAATGTATTGCTTACTCCGCACATCGCAGGCTGGACGGTAGCAAGTAAGATCAAGTTATCTCAAACGATCGTAGATAAGATATTGCAACGATTTTCTTAGCTTACATCTTTTAATTAAACATATAAAGCCATGAGTTTAGTCATAAAAAAATTTGGCATGATTGCCTTTTTTATAGGATTACTAGGATTTACACTTGCGTTGTATCTGGGTGTGAGTATTGACTACGGGACACAAGAACTGGTAGGATGGGGAGTAATGGGCATGACGGCTGCGATGGTATATTTTGGGGTGGCTTACCAGCGTGACACTGTTTATGCGGGTAAAATATCTTTTAGAAAAGCCTTAAAAACTGGAGTTATTATTGCTGCGATGGGAGGACTAGGTGTAGCGCTAGCAGATATTATGTATACCTTATTTGTAAACCCATCTTTTTTCATATCATATAATGAGTATGCGATGGAGCTGGCTGTTGGTTCAAAAAATCAAGGAGCTATCATACAGCTAGAAGCACAAAGGGAAATTTATAATCAATACAGTGGTATAGAGATGTCGTTTATTGCGGGTTTTATGATGTTTGTAATGACTTTTATGCTTGGTTTTGTAGTGAGTCTTATTGCAGCGTTTATTCTCAAAAAGGAGTAGACCTACTTAGTTAAAATGCATGACAGCTAGGCAATAAACGTTGAAGTGTGAAGAAGTTCACATAGCTTTTAATGAGGTAAAGAATGCTATGGATAACGTTACTATAAATGTTTAATTAGCTACATAAAAAGACTGGATGATAACAACTTATGAGTACTTCTTTTTTACAGAAGAGGTATATTATTAAGTTTCATTCTTTTTTGTAGTTTTAGTACTAGTTAACAAACAACCAACCAAATGAGTGTAGAAGACGAAAAAATTCCAGGTGATAAACCAGGTAATGATGCAAAAAATATGGCAGAAGATGCAAAGAAAGCTGCCAGTGATTTTGCAAACGAAGCAAAAGATACTGCCAATGAATTAGGCAATAGTGCAAAAGAAGAATGGAATAAAGTAACTAACGGTACTGATAATAAAAGAGTACTAGCTGGAATTTTAGCAATTCTTTTAGGCTTATTTGGAGTTCACAAGTTTATTCTGGGATATCAAAAGGAAGGAATTATTATGCTTGTAATAAGTATCGTTGGTATTATACTTTCTTGTGTAGGGATAGGTGTACTTGTAGTCTGGGCAACAGGAGTAATAGGACTCATCGAGGGTATTATTTATCTTACTAAATCTGATGAAGAATTTTATAATACATACCAAGTAGGTAGAAAGCCTTGGTTCTAGAATTATAAACAAAGCTCAGCTAGTCTGGGCTTTTTTGTTAAATAAATTATCGTAATATAGCGATATTACAATTTATAGTATATTTAAGTTTTAAAAAAGGCGATTATGGGAGTTACAAAGAGACATATACATTCTATGAGGGCAAATCAAATTGCAGATCTTGCAAAGATGCTGTCTAATCCTGCTCGTGTGGCAATCATAGAGTATATAGGAGATTGTGATGGTTGTTTATGTCAAGATATTTCTGAAAAAATAAGACTCTCACAGCCCACTACTTCTCAACATCTACAAGTGATTAAAAGAGCAGGGATTTTAAAAAGTCAATTTAAAGGTAAGGCTCAATATTACAGTATTGATGCCCGTAAATGGGAGCAAGTGCAAGGCTTGTTTAATGAATTCTTTGAGCATACAAAATCAAAAATGTCTGAAAAGAAATGAGTACATCACTACTAAAAAAAGCATACGACAGTATGCTGTTTAAAGAAGAAGGAACAGATCTTGTAAATCAGATATCTCAATATCTGTCTGACACGACTTCTGGAAAGTCTGAGAAAGTAATTAGATGGACTACACCAGAAGATGAGTACCTATTCTGGAAAAGTTATGTATCAGATACTCATACAACCTCAGACTTTTTTAAAACCGTTCTAGCAAGATCTATACACACGCACCATCCTAAGTATATAGGTCACCAGGTGGCACCTACGGTGCCAGTATCTGCCCTAGCGACTTTATTAAGTGCACAACTTAACAATGGTATGGCGGTGTTTGAGATGGGAGCAGCCGCTACCGCACTAGAGCGATTAATTATTGAGCAATTTGCAGCTGCTATTGGTTTTGAGAATGGCGATGGATTTTTAACTTCAGGAGGAACTCTCGCAAATCTCACTGCACTATTGGCCGCGCGTAGAATAATGGCAGAGGACGATGTCTGGAATGAAGGACATAATAGTAAACTCGCAATTATGGTATCTGAGGAAGCACATTATTGCGTAGATAGAGCAGCTAGAATTATGGGACTAGGGAGTGAAGGTATCATAAAAGTACCCGTAGATGATGGTTACAAGATGCGCACAGAGCTGCTAGATGCTTATTATGATTTGGCTGTAGTAAAAGGTTTTGAGGTCATTGCGATTGTGGGAAGTGCTCCTAGTACAAGTACTGGGGTATATGATGATCTAGAGGAGATTAACGCTTTCGCGAAAGCAAAAAAAATATGGTTTCACATAGACGCAGCACATGGTGGTGCAGCAATATTTTCGCCTACATATAGATTCCTCCTTAAAGGGGCTCAACATGCAGATTCTATTATTATAGACGGTCATAAAATGATGGGAACAAGCGCTCTTGCTACGGCTGTGATTTTTAAGGAACGCACAGCCAGCTATGCTACGTTTGAGCAAAAAGCACAGTATCTCTGGGAAAAAAATGATGATGCAGACTGGTTTAATCTAGCCAAAAGGACTTTTGAATGTACTAAGAGTATGATGAGCTTACGTTTCTATGCTATCATAAATGCTTATGGATTGGCTTTTTTTAAAGATTTTGTAACAACATTATATGATGCTGGAAAAGATTTTGGGCAGCTGGTAGCGCAGCAAGAA
>ENA-ORXC01001416-ORXC01001416.1-marine-metagenome-genome-assembly--contig:-NODE-1416-length-14115-cov-7.096737_pt1 | contig 14115 bp, 13 predicted proteins | sample MGYA00237865_ERZ511478 | MGnify/ENA metagenome assembly ERZ511478 | reverse complement strand
AATGCGAAAACGAAAAACCCTAGATTAGCAAAAGAAGTATTATTAAGTTTACCTAATGATTTTGATAGAGAAGTACAAACAGAATTAACAAAAGATTTTATAAAAAGTGAGTTTGTAGACAAAGGAATGGTTGCTGATATTTCAATTCATAGAGATGATATCAACAATCCACATGCTCATGTTTTACTGACTCAAAGACCTTTTAATGCAGACGGTACTTGGGGGAAAAAGACAAAAACGAAAACACGATATGATGAAAACGGTCATGCGATTTTAAATCAAAATGGTAATAAAGTTAGAAAACAAGAACGCTTTGCCGATTTTGATTTCAAAGAAGTTCGTAAGCATTGGGAATTAAAATTAAATCAATATTCAGAACGTGAACAAAGTTTAAGACGATATGATAGTCGTTCTTTTGAAGATCAAGGGTTAGAAAAAATTGCCGAAATTCCACTGACAAGAGAAGAATATCGACTAGAAAAAAATGAGCAAAAACGTTGTGAAAAAGAGGGTATTGAGTACCAACCCGTTACTTATTACGGACAAAAAAATGAACAGATTAGACGATATAATCGTGGTGAAGTATCACAAATATTTAGTGATAAAGAGAAAGAACAAGCACAGAATGAAATTAGATTATTTATTCAAAATGCTAACGAACAAGTAAGTAAAAATGAACAAAGTTATTCTATTTTATTTGATAGATATCAACGTGATGTTGGCTATTCAGAGGCGAAAGAAACAATTAAAAATACGTTTGATAGTGCGTCTACTTTTGGTCGTAAAATTCAAAATGACTTACTTAAAAATGAAATTAAGAGACGTCAATTGAAATTCTATGCTAAAAATTATGATGAAAATTATCAGTTTAGAAAAGAAATTGAAAGTAAAGGATATAGTCAACAAGCGTTTGTTAATACTGTTGAAACTAACTATAAAGCGTTACTCAGTGAGAAGAATAAGTTAGAAAGTAGAGAGGAAAAACGTAAAGAGATTTATCAATCAGCTAAAGATGTTTATCTAACTGAAAGTGAAAAAAATCATCTCATTGTTCAGCAAATGTACCCTAAATCTCATCATCATTTTAGCCATGATGAAAAAGCATTTATTGTTGATGAGGCACAAAAAGGTAATATTATAAAAGCCACTCATGTTCAATACCTATTCAAACAAAATAACAATATTCCTAATGATGTATTGTTGGAAGATACTTATAAAAAAGCGAGTAAAGATATTTTCTTTAGTCAAAGACATCTTAAAAATTTAGAAAAAGATAGTTTTGAATATAACGTTGAGTTGCAATTTATTAAGGAAAAAGAAAAAGAAATTGATAGTTATAAAGAACATATTGATGATGATTTAAGAATAGATATAGGCGATAAAAACTTTGAAAAAGTCAAAGACCAAACACCTAATGAGAAAGTTCAATTACTCATTAAACTTGAGAAATATAATAATGTTGATCAAGAAGAAGTTATCGAAAAACATATTAATCAAGTAGATAGAAATGATCATGACAATCGTATTGAACATGAAAATGAACAAACTAATCACATTAATTTACCAACGATAAATGCTAGTGACTTTCTTATGTACTATGCGAACGAAACTGAAAAGCAAAACAATATTAATTATCAGAAAAAGAAGAAGACACAAAAGAGAAATAATCAAATGAGAAGATAATAGAAGGCTAGATTTAAACAAAGTTTATTTTTTAGTAATAAGAAACCAAACCCAATAGGGTATCTTGTCTTTAATTTAATGATAACATTTGAAATTCATGATGATATATGAAATTTTAATTTAGTAATTGATTGCAGATGAATATCGAGATGGCGTGAGCTATTAAGCCGACCATTCGACAAGTTTTGAGTTTGTTAAAGGTTTCGAGGCTCAACGTCAATAAAGCAATTGGAATAAAGTAACTAGGGTAAAATTTTTAAAAAAGGAGAGAAATATTTTGAAGAAAAAAGGTGAGTTAGATATAACTTTTATTATGTCTACCGTTTTGAACATTTTATTTTTAGCTGGGTTAACTTTCTTAGTTCAATCAGAAAATTTATATATTTTAATTCCATACACTATTTTGATTTTTATAAATGCGGTTTATCTAGTTGTTAAGGCTATGAATATTACTAAAAATAGAGCATGACATTTAGGTTAATTTGAAACGATTTTCTTTTTGTCTTGAAACATACAGGGATAACGTTCTTTTTTTAAAATAGGGATAGATATTGATGTATCTACGTTTGTCCCTGCTGTTTACGTTTTAAGAGCCATAAATTTATTTTTATATAAACCTCAGTATCTAAAAATTGTAAATAAGGGTATTTTAAATTTAAAAAAGAGCTGAGATAAATTTTGTAAGAAGGAGTGTTTATATTATGTCGATTAAACAAATATCGGATTATCTTTTAAATAAAAAGTGGGGTTGGGATGACTTAATTTGGTTAATTTTTGCGATTGTTATAGCAAGTATGTTTACAACTCCATTATTAGGTGTGCCAATTGGGATTGTAGTTTATTTTTTATTGTTTAATATTAGCGATGAAACTAAAGAAGAAGCAAAAAAGTATGATTTGAAAAAGAAAAAATAGAACATGCATTTATAATGATAAAAATTATTGTTGTTGAGATGTCTCCCTAAACTAAACTTGCAAACTAATGTCAGCATAGCAAGAGTTATGAGGCAGTTATTCAATAAGTTTAAGGATTGTTAAGGGTTCTGAGGATCAACGTCAATAAAGTATTTGGAATAAAGTGAAAATTTTGAAATAATATAAATGTTGAGAGGTGATTTATTATTCAAAATAACAGAATTGATATTAATAATCTCAGTACATTTCATCGTATTTCGTTTGTTATGAATATTTTCTTTTTAATTTTTATGGCTCCAATTTATAATCTGGATAATGTCTATTTATCAGTTGCTTGGACTATTTTGGGTTTAGCAAATGGTGTTTATTTAATAGTTAAACAAAGATATGGAAATACTAATAAGCGTATTTGACGTACTGATAAAAAAGAACCTAAACACAGGTTCTTTTTTTATTTTGAGTATTTTTCACATAAAATGACTTATCGGAAGTAGATATGCTAAATAATTCACAGATGGTATAATGATGGCGTCGCCTTAACTTCCGGCGGTATTTTCGGCGGAAGGAGGTGAAATCATGAGTTTAATATTTGTTAGCATAATTGCACCCATAATATCAGGGTGTATAGTTGCGATTTTTACGTTTTGGCTAAACAATCGCAATAAATAATAAGGCGACAAAGCCTCACCATCAAAAGAACCCCCAATCTACAGCCATAGATTGGGGGTTCGGTGATTCATGAGTCTAATATTTGTTAAATGTATTATAACACCACAGTGCGTAGGAATGCAAAGTTATGTTTTAAATAAATACTTTTAAATGTAGAAAGGGGAAATACATGTTGGATAAAGTTAAGATAAAAGAAGAGTTTAAAATGTTGAAAAATGAAATTTATACAAAAAAAAGTTTTAGAGGAAGCAAAAAAAGGCAATTAATAACATTTAAATACTTATTACCTTTTAGAATGCCCATAAAAGAAATTGAAAATATTGACTTTATAGCTGAAGAAAATACATTTATGAAATTCATTCATAGAGAACACAATATTTTCGAAAAAGATAACATTAAAAGAGAGAGACAAACATATATTGAAATCACTTCAGTTATTAATAAAAATCAATTTAAAAGAGTAAAATCTGGATCTACTTCTAGAGAGTCTAAAAAAACTAGAGTTTTAACTGAAGTTTTTAATAACCAATTTAATACCCTTAATAATTTCATTAAAATTATCAGTGTGAAGTATCAGTACCACAATGTTTTTCAACTGTCTCTTGGTGATATATTAAGTATTCCATATTATGTCATATACAGTATGGAAGGTGAGATAAAAGATATGAGTCTTTTTCTTATAAATAAACCGGGTAAAATAGAAGAAGATCAATATTCAGAATTGAAAAAAAGTGAATTATTAAATATTAAACAAAACTATCAAATTTTCACTAATCACCCTAGTAATACATATGTAATAGCTATGAGAAAAGGTGAAAGAGCAATTTATAAGGCTGATTACAATGTAGCAATTATACAAATTCAGACTGCATTAGAAGTTTTTATTACTAAGTTTTTAGAGAGATATTATAAATTAGACCAACAGCTAAGTGATGGAAAAATTAGCAATAAGCTTGCAGGTGGCTACAGAAATATTATTAAGGATCAATTATTAAAAATAGTAAGAAAATTAAATTTAAATAATTCTTATGAGATTGAAAATTGCATAAATCAATATATTGATAACTATTATCCTATGAGAAATAAAATTGTTCATGAAGGTCTATCTTATAGTAAAGACGAGGCGTTAAAATTCCAAGCTATAGTAAATGATTTAATTAGACTATTAGTATTTAATATGAAAAATGCAATGATGAGCGATTTTTCTAAAGAATTTAATATGTATAATATTCATAATGAAAATATTAATATGGAAAGTATAAAAGAAAAATACAAATAAATATAAAACTAGGATAAAGAGATTACATATATTGTTAGTTTCGAGTACACCCTAATCATACATGTATAATTGTTGAATTTATAGCAACTAAAATGTATGGTTAGGGTGTATATTAATTATGAGGTGAAAATCAATGATTGTTGGCTATGCGTGAGTATCATCGATCGATCAAAATTTAGAAAGACAACTTGAAAATTTAAAGACGTTTGGGGCTGAAAAAATATTTACAGAAAAACAGTCTGGGAAATCTATTGAAAATAGACCAGTATTTCAAGAAGCACTTAACTTTGTAAGAACGGGAGATCGATTCGTTGTGGAATCTATTGATCGTTTAGGACGTAATTATGATGAAATTATTGAAACTGTGAATTACTTAAAAGAAAAAGACGTTCAGTTAATGATTACAAGTTTACCTATGATGAATGAAGTTATTAGTAATCCATTACTGGATAAATTTATGAAAGATTTAATTGTTCAAATTTTAGCAATGGTTTCAGAACAAGAGAGAAACGAAAGTAAACGTCGACAAGCACAAGGAATTCAAGTTGCAAAAGAAAAAGGCGTTTATAAAGGACGACCTTTACTTTATTCGCCAAACGCGAAAGATCCTCAAAAGCGTGTTATCTATCATCGAGTTGTCGAAATGTTAGAAGAAGGCCAAGCAATTAGTAAAATTGCAAAAGAAGTAAATATAACAAGGCAGACTGTTTATAGAATTAAACACGATAAGGGATTATCTTGATAAATAGGTTGTCAATGCAAATGAGCGTTTCTCACAGCGTTCTAAAACGCATATTAATCATCTATTATGAGATTTTAATAATAAAACAAGAAAAGAGAGGGTAAAAACTCCCTCTCTTTTCTTCTATATTCTTTTTCTCAAAAATGATCGGTTATGGTACTATTGTTATTTACTTTATTATAATACTTTAAAGAAATATTCAATATAAATTAGTGTATAGTTTTTAAGTTATATCATGAATAGATTGTCCTGTTAATTCCCATTTTTTATCTGATACATGTTTAACAAACCTTGTATCATGTGATGTAAACAAAATGATTCCAGGATATTTATTCATAAACATTTCTAATGCTTCTAATGTTTTAATATCTAAAAAATTAGTTGGTTCATCCAAAATTAACATATTCGCTTTCGTTGAAAATAATACTGCTAACGATAATTTCGTTCTTTCCCCACCACTCAAAACATTACAAGAACGCTCAAGTGCTTCATTTAAACCCAAGTTATTTAAAATAGCTCTACTGAATGATTCTGATGAATCCGTTTCATCCATTAAATATTGCAATAATGAAACGTCACGCATGTCTTCATAAGCAAGTTGACGATAGTATGCCATTTGCACTTTAGGAGAACAATCAATTCCCTCTATTTGGTGGTAAATAGCTTCAAGTAAAGTTGTCTTACCTACACCATTTGCACCTACGAGCGCTATATTTTTGCCATATGGTATTTGGAATCGTACTTGTGTTAGCAGTTTTTGACTTCCTTTAACCAATGTTAGATTTTGTGCAATGATTGGATAATTATTATGGATATCATAAATTTTATTTTGTGGAAAATTGAATTCATGATAACTTTGTGGTTTTTCAACTTCTTCCAAATGTTCCATTCTTTTTTCAATATGCTTAGCTTGTTTTTGAGCAGCCTTCTCAACCGTGCCTTTTTGTTTTGATGCACTTAAACGATCTGGTGCTATACTTTTATTTTTTTGTTTTGATGATGCTTGTGCCATTTGTTGCGCTTGATTTCGTTTAGCTTTACTGGCTTGGGACAATCTTTGTTTTTCACTTATATACTGTTCATATTTACGTTGTTGTTCTAACTGTTCTTGTTCATATTGATTTTGATACTGTGTGTAATTACCTTTAAACACTCTTATTGTGCCATCTTCTTGTATATCCCAAATTGTGTCAGCAATTTGGTCTATAAGTGCTCTATCGTGACTTACTATAATTAAAGTACCATAGTAATATTTTAAAATATTATTCAGATAATCTTTACCAATTTTATCCAAGTGATTTGTAGGTTCATCTAAAAGTAATATCGGACTATAATTTGATATGACATTAGCTAATTTATATTTTGCTTTTTCACCACCACTCATACTGTCGGTTGTATGCATAGGTATATGGAGTTCACTCATTAAACTACCGTCTAACGTGTTAAAATCATTTTCCACATCCATGTTAAGCTGTTCAAAATATTGAATTTCGCCATTCGTTTCAACTGTTCCAGATTCTGGTTTTGTTTTTTGAGCAATCATATTTAGTAATGTGGTTTTGCCAGTACCATTACCCCCAATAAGTGCTATTTTTTCAAATTGGTAAGCATAAAGATGATCGATGTTAAGTGATCGTAAATCTGTCAATTTATGATTGATTTGGTTAAATTTAATTGTATATTGTTCCATATTTATACACTCCTTGTATATTTAAAGGACGTGTACGCAAAAAATGAGACAGGCTACTCCCGTCTCATTCACATTACACTTTCAAACACTTAAAGAATTATTACGATGTTTTAGTATTTGAAAGCGTTTATTATTCCTATCGAAGGATAAAAAATGACATAAGTCATCCTATGAGTGTGTGTATTGCGGACAAGCCTTTTTGAATTAATTTAGTTTTGTATTCAAAAAGGTTTATTTGAGTCTCATAGAAGCTGTCATTTTAATCCTCCTTCATCGATAAAATAGTAATGTTAATATAACATTTTATTGGTTTTTTTACAATATATCTCTAAGTACAAAGATCATATAATAAAAGTATAAAATTACAATTTGAGATTGATTATACATCTTGTTAATTTAGAGTGTACTTATAAAATGCAGCACTTCATTTAATTTATATTTATGTATCTCAACATGTATTTAAATAATTTATTTTTTTATGATACATTAAGTTTGGATTTAAAATATATCTAAATAATTAAAAAGGAGATAATTGTATGGATGTTTTAACAGTAGAACATTTAACAAAAAAGATAGGTAATAAGACTATTCTCAAAGATATTTCTTTAAATTTAAAACGAGGACAGATTGTCGGTCTTGTTGGAGCAAATGGGGCAGGAAAAACATCTTTGATGAAAGTTATATTAGGCTACTCGATTTATCAAGAAGGTAACTTTGAAGTTATTGAAAATAAGCATAAAAAAAGTAACGTTGGTGCATTGATCGAAAATCCAGGAGTATATCCCTTTATGTCAGGCTATGACAATCTTAAACTACTAAATGAAACTAAAAATACTCAAGATATTGATACAATTGTCTCTCAACTTAAAATGGATGAGTATATACATAATAAAGCCAAAACATATTCCTTGGGTATGAAACAAAAATTAGGTATTGCAATAGCTTTCTTAAATCAACCCCAATTAATTATTTTAGATGAACCTATGAATGGGTTAGATCCTAGGGCTGTAAGAGATGTTAGAGAACTCATTGTAAAAAAAGCGGAAGAGGGCGTTACCTTTTTAATTTCTAGCCATATATTAAGTGAGTTAGTAAAAATCACCAATTCTATCCTTATCATTAACAAAGGTAAAATTGTTACTGAAACTACCGAAGAAGAATTAAACCAATATAAAGATAACGATTTAGAAAATGTATTATTAAGTATCATTGATAAGGAGGATCAATCGTAAAATGGGCACTTTAATTAAGCAAGAATGTTTTAAATTGTTTAAAAAGAAATCGACGTTTATTATACCAATTATCATTATGTTATTAATGGTTGTTCAAGCTATAATATCTAAAAACTATGATGATGTTTTTTCTCCACAATCATCTATTGAATCAGCATTTAGTGGTTTTTCATGGTTTATCTTTTTATTAATTATTCAAGCCAGCACCATTATTTCAATGGAGTTTTATCATGGTACAATTAAAAATCTTCTCTATCGAAAATATACGAGAACAAGCATTATTATTAGTAAAATTATTACATTAATACTTTTTTCACTACTGTATTTTATTGTTAGTATTGTTGTAGGAATTATTCTATGGGCTATTTTCTTCAACGATATCAATCTCCTTGAAAGTAAGGGTGATGCGTTATCGTTATTAAGTAAAATGTTATTAACTGGACTAGGTACATATGTTGGAACATGGTTAGTCTTAAGTATCACCTTATTAATTTCATGTGCAATGAAAAGTCCCGGTGTCTCTATTGCTGTCGGTATTGTATTGTATTTTGCCACTTCAATTTTGTCAGGGATATTAACAATTGTTGTAGATAAATGGGAATGGTTAAAATGGAACCCTATTAGTATGATGAATATTATGGTTCAAATTGTTGATAAAAACATGAAAAAATTCACAAAATTAGAACTGCATGAATTATTTATTGGTAATATTGTTTATATTATTATTTTCTTAATCATCGTAGTATTTGTCTTTAAAAAGAAAAATGTCTAATCTAACTCAACACACTTTATAATTTTGCATTCCTCTACTAACCAGTGTTATAATCTACTTAACTCCCGTAAGGGCGCACTTATACGTTTGTTCCAAACGCTAGTGTAGATCCGTCATCGACCTGCGTCGATTTTTAATTTTAAATTCAAAGAAACGGCTTGAGATATTCCGAGCAGTTATAAAAATTAATTTGTGTCGAATATCGCTACTACATTCTTGAAAAAGTGATGTAGATTTTTAGCCCATAACTTTTTTTATTTACATCGACGATACGGCGTCGAAGGAAAAATAAACAGACCGTACGAAAGAAAAAGCCAATCCACTTTGTCTGGGTTGGCTTTTATTTTTATATCCAAAGACGCACTTACACACCTAAAAAAGTGTCGTACTAAAACCAAAACTCATATGTGATAAGCTAATATCCTTATTTTGCATTTTAAGGGGTATTTTATATGTTTTTTTACATAAGCTCTTAAAACACAAATGAGAGCCAAATAAAGGTTCTGTATGGACTATGATTGCCTCATTCACTCTGTTTACATAACCAATGATTATCAGAAGTCTCACTATATAAAAGGCACTAAAAGTTTATAACTTTTAGTGCCTAATTAATTATTTTAGCTACCAAACAAACGACTCCAAAACCCCTTTTTACGTGTTTCTTCTTCCCTATCCTCAGGCCCACTCTTGATTTCTTCAGATGGTTTATCATCTTTCGCTAATACTTCTTCGTTTGTACTGCCATCTCTTTTCTCTTCAGTTATATCCTTATGTTTTACTTCTGTTTCTATTGGTTGACTTTTCTTTTGTTGTTGGTAGGTATTTTGAGATTCTTCAGTAAAATTTGCTTCTTGCGGATAAACGTTTTGTCTATCATTAGTCGCTGTATCAAAAGAATAATTAAGCTGTCTTTCTTCTTCTAATTGGTTTTCTAGTTTTTGAATCTTTTTATTACTTTCTAATGCCAGAACTTGTTGATTCTCCAACAGTTTATTTAATGTATTAACATTGCTATTTTGTTGATCTAGTTGTTTAGTTAGATTATCAATATATTTTTCATCATTTTTAGCTCTAGTTTCAAAGATTTCTATTTGCTTTTCTAATTCATTTACTTTTGTTTTTAATGTCTCAGAACTATTTGAATTATTATATATATGCTTTCTAACTTCTGCAGTATTTTCATCAAACATTTCTTTTTTTACTGATTCTTTATTTTGCGTTGTACTTTCTTTCTTAGTGATTTTTTCTATAATTTTCAAACAATCATTATCATTAATATAATTAATTCCATTTTCTTTTTCAAAAGATATATTTAAGCTTTTAGCATTATTAACAATAGTTTGTTTAGTTACACCCAATTCATCAGCAACCATTTTAATAGTTTTCATAACGTCCCCCTTAGGTACCTAATTTAGTACCTAAATTTTACCACCTAACAAATATTTTTTCATCTTTAGCCCCTAAATTTACCACCTATTTTACTACCTAAATACCTAATTTGCTGCCTATTGGGCATTTTTAGTGCCTAATTAGATACCTAATTAATAAATTCTATTATTTTGAGGTTAAAATGTGCTTTAAACTACACTTAAAACGCTTTATATACGGCCTTAAAAGTGTTAATATTACTTTATGGATATTAAAAGAGTCGATGCTATTGGCGTAGCATCGACTCTCAGTAATAAAACGATTCGCATTCGTTTGTTTATATATTTTTTTGATACTTGTATTATATATATCTAATCATCTAAGTGCAAGCACAAAACATATAACTTACGTAAAATTGTTTTATTACCTCAATTCAAAAAAGTAGAAATGAGGTTTTTATTATGCCCAATTTTGAGAAATACAATTTATCACAAGTGAAAACTGAAAGGTTTTATCAACTTCCTAAATATTTATTTGAAGATACATATTTTAAGAAAATGTCAGCAGAAGCCAAAATTATGTATGCGTTATTAAAAGATCGTTTTGAATTATCCATCCAAAATGAATGGGTAGATAAAAATAATAACATTTACTTTATTTTCAGTAATAAACATTTGTGCGAATACTTAGGTTATGCAGAACAAAAAATCATAAAATTGAAAAAAGAGTTAGTAAGTTTTAATTTACTAACTCAAGAACGTGTTGGCCTTAATAAACCCAATAGATTGTATTTATTAAAACCCAATTATGATGTTGAAGGTAGTCATACCAAGGAACTTCCAAATTCACAGTTCCAGAACAATGAATTTGGAAGTTCTAGAACTATGAATTTAAATGCTCAAGAACTTCCAAATTCACAGTCTAATGATACTGAATTAAGTAATACTGATTATATAGAAACTGAGAATAATGATACGCATGATATGAATGATAAGAAATTAACATATCATAATAATCAAACACATCATTCGAATCACTACAATTCAAACTTTAATGATGAAGCTTTAAAATTTCAACTACTCAATGAATTACCGCAAAGTATTCAAATCTATTTAAACAACTTTTCTATAACTGAAATTAAAATTATCAAGTCCGTATTATTAAAAGCAAAAAAATCATTTAACAACGATTACGACACAATTTATCGTTTAGAAGATATTGAATTTGAAATCGTCAGTGTCTTAAAACGGTTTAAAGCGATGCTCATTCAAAAAAATGAAAACGTTGAGGCAATGCAAGGGTACTTAATGAAATCTGTTAAAACTGAATTAGAAGAAACTCATGCCTTATATATGCGTAGACAACATAGACCTCAAAATAATCTATTTAATTATTAATTAAGATACGCTTTATGATTAAAAAATTGATTACTGTTGAAGCCATATAAATAAAATGCTTCGTCGAATATCAGTATAGTATAAGCTATGAAATCGACACGGCGACAGTTTGTAGATTTTTAAGACATAATAAAAAGGAACCTAAGAAGGTTCCTTGACATTTTCATAATCATACCTTTCAAAGCCAAACCATTCAAATAACTCAATTGTAGCTGTGGTTGAAAAGCTTTTTTAAGTCTCTGTTCAATATGTCTATGCATTGTATCAATCTTCTTTAATTGTAAAAATTATAGACAAATACAAAAACCCCATGTAAACAATTAAGATTGAGCTATGATTATAGTTATCTATTATTTTGTAGGTCGAGAAGCAATGATTACATTAATCAGTGCAGTTATTAAATAAATCATGAGTGTGAATACCGCAATAATTCTGATATCAATGACGAAGGCTAAAAATGTGATGACAAAAGCAACACCACATATTTTAGGACAGATACTGTTGCTATTTAGATTATTAAATCGTCGTTGTGTTAAGGCAGTTTGTGCAATGCCCATGATAAAAGGGATTAACATCAATATGATTTTGGTGAATACACTAAAGTCTTCTAATAAACCAAAATTATCATACGATATTGTTACAAAAGTGTATTCAAGTATTAAAATCAATGTATTGATAATGGTTGGTATCCAAAAACCTTGTCGACTGGTTTCTCCTTTGTAATTAAATGTATTAACCCAAAAGTCGATATAACGATTAACAATGTGGTATTGTTTGGTTTCCATGTAAAATCTCCTTATTAATATTTATAAATTGTCGAATGAATGCTCTTTTTGATCTTTCTCTTGTTTGCCATCATCAGTATTTTGATAATCTATGATATGATCTGCATCTTTGCTTTTATCTTTTATAATTTTGGTATCTTTAGGCACTTCAAATAAAGTTAATTCTAAAATATTTTGATTTGCGACGCTCTTATTTGAACCATCAGCGTTCTCATCGTTCCCATCTGTCTTCGCAAAACCTGCTAACGTTTTCCCTTTATATTTAAATGGGTCAATGTCGATATATTTTTTTTTTGGGAAATTGTTGGCTAAGTCCTCATCACTGATTTTATTATGATCCGAAATCCAATTTGTTTTTTCTTCACCAATATCGCCACTCATATCCATTTCTCTTTGGAAATCTGCGAGTTGAACTTCTTCTTTCATTGACTTATATTTTTTCGTGTATAGAATCGTTTTTAATTGAGAGGGCTGATAATTAATTTTCACTTTGTTTTGTACATCATTAACACCATGATTCATTTCATATTCTGTTAATTTTGTTAGTTTACGATTAACATCTGAAACAGGGGTATTAATTAATTGATTAAAGGTGACGTTATTGTTAATTTTGTCACTATAATTGTATCCTTTCCCATCTTTGATATAGCCAATATTTGAAATTTGAAATTTTTTTAAGTGCTCTTTAGGTGCTTTGATGAGGTCCTTATTTGATACTTCACTATCAGTTACACCTTTTTTAAGTGTGATGACTAATTTAGCTTTATGATCATTTAAAAATTGATGTAAATACAACTTATGTTTTGCATGATGATCATGTTTTTGGGGTTGCTTGGTTGTATTGGTTTGATGTTCTTTATTTGCTTCATGATGGTTATCTTTAGTATTGCAAGCTGTTAATAGTAGTGTTATACCTAACAAACCAACGATTAATTTTTTCATCTTTTAACAGTCCTTTATTGTTTATTTTACTTTTTTAAATTGTTCTCCTTTATCTTGAGTTTCTCCAGGTTCTTCAATGATTGATAATGTATCGCCATTGACTTTGGCATAACCATTTTCTCCGACAAAATTGATTTTTGATAAATCTTTATGGTTTTCATCATCTTTGATGGATCCTTCTGCAGTTGTTCCTTTGATATTAACTTTAAATTTCTCCCCTTTAATTGTGATGGTCTCTCCATGATCATTTTGCCATTTACCTTGCGCTTGTTTAGTCGGACCACTTGAACAAGCTGTTCCTATAACAAGTAATATTGATAGTAAGATTAAGATTTTTTTCATTTTATTAAACTCCTTTTAAATTGTATTTAAAATATAGTTCGTTTGTAATTGAGATAGTTCTTGGCTGAAGTCTTTAACTAATGTTTCAGGTGAAATCAGACGTAGAGATTTTCGATACATAAAACAGATATTAATGGCATCAGTTTTAGGGATAGCTAGCATAACTTTGAGAGTCTGTCTGTTTTTCTGAACGATATAAGTTTCATATTGCTTGTTTATTTGACGATATACTTGATATGTCATTTCAAATGTAGCATGCGTTTGTATGTGATCATCATCGAGTACACTTTGATGTGCAAT
>ENA-ORXC01001415-ORXC01001415.1-marine-metagenome-genome-assembly--contig:-NODE-1415-length-14115-cov-12.495655_pt1 | contig 14115 bp, 10 predicted proteins | sample MGYA00237865_ERZ511478 | MGnify/ENA metagenome assembly ERZ511478 | reverse complement strand
TGGGGTGTAGATACCTATGGTAGTGTTTTCAAGAAATACCACGAAACGGGAATTTTTGACGAAAAGGAAATCTACCCTTATGTAACCGAAGGTATTGGTGAAGACATTCTACCAAAAAATGTGGATTTTGACATTATTGACGGGTTCACCAAAGTAACCGATAAAGACGGCGCGGTATACACGCAACGTTTGGCAAAAGAAGAAGGTATGTTTTTAGGTAACTCCGCCGGATCTGCCATTAAAGGCGTGTTGCAGTTAAAAGAACACTTTACCAAAGATGATGTCGTTGTGGTATTGTTCCATGACCACGGCAGTCGTTATATTGGTAAAATGTTCAATGATGATTGGATGCGTGAAAAAGGCTATATAGAATAACCTTTTTCATCATCGTTTACATACTATCCACAAACTGCTTGAATACCTTTTTATGCTGCTCCAGATCTAAATCTGGAGAAAGGGATACACGGGCAATATAATCCTTGTCATCTTCTTTCGTAGTGCCTTGCGTAGATGTGGCCGGTATGGTCCAATAACAACCAAGTAGCTGTCCGTAGCTTACGCAATACTTACTTTCATTCGGTATCTCAGTAATTATTAAGCTGATCAATCTATGGTTCATTTCCCGTTTGTAAGCTTCACGTTCTTCTGCGGTATTTCCTTTTGTTGGTAGGTCTAATGAAAAGACCGATGGCGTAAATCCTTCGGCTGCCAATTCATCCGATACAAAATTGATTTTAGCGTCTGGTAATACTTCTGATATGAACTCTACAAATTCGTGCGTATTCTCATAAGCCTTATGAATCCTCTCGTTCATAGAGGGCATTTGCTTTGCTAAAATTTCATACTGCAAATCGGTGGCTTCATTATCGCAAAGGCTTAAATGCAGTTCTATTTTTTCGATTAAAGCCTCCGCCTTTTTATTCGCTATACAATAACCTGCCGTACATTTTCCGCCACTTGGAAATTTTGATCCGCTTGCAAAAGAAATGGTTCTAACGGATGAAAGAATATCGGCATCTCCCAGAAAATGGACATTAGGGCAAAACGTCTGATCCAAAATAAATACGGGATCTATAGCCTCTCCTCCACTTGCGGTTTTTCTTTTGACACTCAAGGCTTCCCTAAGTTTATTTAGCTCCGGGACTTCAACCCTTGGGTTTGTCGGTATTTCTGCAATGATAAAGGGTATGGCATCTTCTTTCGCTAATTTATTCAGAACCGTATCTATACTCTTAACCATATCATTGTCTCCATCCACAAGTAAATCAACGATCTCAATAGCATCGCTACAGGCTGCTACTCGCCTAGCCTGGTCATTGGTACCACCATAACAATTTGGAGGAACAACGATTTTGATGGCCTTCCCCTTATGGTCTTCCAATGCATGATGTACCAAGCCCATCATAATGGCGTATTGTATGGATAATCCGCTAGAAGCTACCAATGGCAATGTATTGGCACCACTCACCTCTCGTATGACATCTAATAAGGCAGCCTTGTTTTCTACTAAATTTTCCTTTTTAGTATTGCTTGTAGTTTTATGAATCAAAGACTGTAAAGCTACCAGGCAGTTTTCGGGAGTCATAGCAACGGTTTCCCTTCTGCGCACATGCTGAATGTCTGAAATATAGCTTGTATTCTGCTCCCCATTTACCAAAAGCACGCTACCTAAATCACCATGAAGGTTGATATAAAAATCGATATTCGGGTTGATATCCACAGCGGCAATCCCATCTCGTTCAGATATAAAAATGACACTACCATCAAAAGCCTCAACTGAAGAAGCTGAATCAACCTGCTCTATTTCAAACGTATAACCATAAACAGCTCGCAATACTTCCACATCAAGAGCACTGGGGAATTCACCCGTGTAGGCAATCAACGTATTGCTCTGCTTAAATAAATTTGTTCTTAAAATGGATAAAATAGGCATGGTCTCTGACTGAAAACTTATTACTTGTTCAGATGCAAGATGATTGATATTGCCAATAGCCCATTCTAAAATACAAGATAACGGATGACCAAGTCTAATGTAATCATAAGCCGTAGGTAAATTTTCTAATGCAGCTGCGCTTGAATTATGCTCCTTCGCTAAAACTTCAAACTGGTCTAAAAACTGAACTTTTGCTAATTCTTCGTTATAAATATCCAATCGATGGGTTGTTAAGTTTAACCAGTCAGAAGGCATATTCTCCAATACATTTTTTAAATAATCTAGCATTTTATTTAGCTCCATTTTTATCTTCATTTTCACTATTCAAAATTACGTAATTAAAAAAACTTTATTGAAAATTATACAATTTCTATGTGAATGACGTTTATATAATCTCCCCCCATGAATTTTGTGTTTTAACAAATAGAATAGAAGTATGAAGCTTTTTATTTTAAGTTCTATAAACCTATTACAATCTATAGAATCTTTCTTTTCTGACCCAGATGTTATACAAACAATTATTGCTGTTGTTATAATTCTATTTGGGCTTGCACACCTGTTTAGATTAGATAAGTATAAAGGCTTAGGCTGGCTTGTTAGCCCTGCTAGTAGTAGGCAAAGAGCTTGGTTTAACACCATTGGCGAAAAATGGTACAGCAGATTAATGGGAAGTATTTTTACAATCTCCGGTTTTTTACTATTGTATTTAATGTGGGGATTTTAACATCTAATAGATTTACAAACAATACTTTATAATCAATAATTATTCAACCAAAACTAAAAATTAAACAAAATGGGTTTAAAAGACATGTTCATCAATCTAATGCGAAAAGTTGATACGGGTTTCGACACAGAAGATTATACATATGAACAATTAAAAGAAATGGAAGGGCAAGGCTTTGACGTAAAAGAGCTGCTTGAGAAATATGAAAAAGGAGAAAATAAAAATCAACTTTTAGATCGTATTAGGTTTGAAAACGTGGATATGGAAAAAAGTCAAATTCCAAATCCTACCGACGTTAATTTACTGAAGCCATACATGTATTCAAAAATTGATATCAATTCTGAATTATATAAGAAAAGTATGTCTGCACCTTTAATGGGTAAAGACAAATGGTTAGAAAAAGTAAAACAGGGCGAAGTTATTTTGTCTACCGTTATACAATGTGCGCCACAATTATGGGAAGTTAATGAAGGTGTAGGCTATGGCATGCTAGTTTGTGCATTGGTTGAAGAAGGAGAATACAAGAATACTCCTTTGTTCTTAAAAGCGGTAAGTGCGCTCCTAAATAACTTTAGAGACTTGGAAGAAGATGAATTACCAGAAGGTTTATCTGAACAAATGAGTAAGTTGTATTATGATTTAGATAATCCGGATTCTACTTTCGATATTAAAATAGACCAAAGTTTGTTAGATGCCTATAATTTTGAGTTTGATAATAAAAAGGTTAGTTCAAGTGATATTAGAGTAGCCACCATAGGCTTTTCAGATAACCAAAATGATAAATTGCCTAGAAAGGCTTTAGGCTCTGACGGACTACTACCATTCATTGCTTTTAATGATAGAAACGAATTTCATGTAAACAATTACAAAGTAATACATGGATCACTATACACTATTTAAAACGATATAAATTGTATTATCAATAGTCTCATAAAATTATTTGTGAGACTATTTTTTTATATTACAACGAATGGATAAAGAAACATACAAAAAGAATTTTACTGAAGAAGATGCCGTTGGCTGGTTATCCATAGATAATTCACTTGAAAAAATCTATGGTAAAACTGAGCCTAAACATTATGGTCCTTTATGTGGTATTCATTATTCAATTGGCGGTTCGGACCCCATAGATGGTGCCAGTATATATGAGGCAACAAACCAAGAACCACATAAACATATGATAAGTTATGGCATGTCTGAGCTGTATTATAACGAAGATAAAACAGATGAAGAATTTAGTAAATGGGGATTTGAATTTACCTTTAGACTAAAGCCATTTAATGAAGATAAAGATGAGCCTATTTGGGCAATTCAGGTCATGAATAACCTAGCTCGTTATGTTTTTAAAAGTGGAAAATGGTTTGAAGAAAATCATTTCATACCTGCAAACGGACCTATTCGTTTAAATACCGACACAAAAATTACCGGTTTTGTATTTGCCCTGGATCCAGAACTAGGTACTATAGAAACACCACACGGAGAAGTTGAAAAACTGATTAATGAATTAAAGAAAGATAATCCGTTGCTGATAACAGATTTGGGGAGAGAGTAACCAATGTCATATGTACTATAAACAATACGAATACGAACCTTTATAACCTATTATTTGCATAATTAAAAGAATACAGTTTTCTAGAAAATAATATATATAGACAATGATTTTTGATTTTAAAGATTTCGCTAAATACAAGTATGATATTCTAAATAATAAACTTCCAAATAGTTCAGAATCAGGTATTGCATTTACGCCGACTAGAATTATTAATTCAGATTTTCTATCTGAGAGCTTGAGTTTTATAGAATTCAACAATTACGATTTCAATGAATCTACAATTGATTTTTTAAAAACAAACAGTACCTATTTAAATCAAATAAGTCATTTAAGTTTTTGGAACTCAAAAATCATTAATCTTTCATTATTACAATACTTAAAAAAGGTTGAATTTCTAAGTGTTTCGCATATCTCATATTCTAATTTTAGCTTCAACGGTCTGGAATTTTCTGAAAACTTGAAAACACTTTGTCTATTAAAAACAGGTAAAATCAAAGACTTTAAATCTATTGCTTCAAATAATACAATTGAGAATTTTTCAATCATTCAACCTACAAACATTAAACAAACTTCTGGATTAGGTAATTTAAAGGGATTAAAATATTTGAATATTGAAGGCTCAGCAGATAAGATTTATCACCTAGAAACACTTAACGAAATTGAGACATTAGCTTCTTTAGAAAAAATAAAATTACATAGGGTTAAAATTCCTTTTGAAGAACTAATAGCCTCACTTAAATTACCCAGAAATATAGAGTTTGAAATAGATACAAATATTTATGAAACAGAAGAATACAAAGAGCTAAGTCAAGAACTTAAAAATGTGAAGTCATCAGTTTTTAATCCGTACATAGAAAGAAGAGATTTTTTTGAACCCATAGGAAAAGGTAAAAGAATCATTAAAAAAACGGACAAAAAGTTAGTTGAGAAATTAGAACGATTACAAAAGGAATGGGATAATTGATTATGCACTATTTTTAAATTTTCGAAATCTTAGAATTTGCACAGCAACCTATAATCTCTTGCACTAATATCTTCCTACAAATAAAGTAGTAAAAAGTTGTATTAATTCATCTTAAAAACGAACTTAGTATTCATCTGCTAAAAAAGGTTTAAAGGTCTTTTAGCGCTACCTTAAATTTAATTTTACAAATGCAAGCAAGAATAATATTAATACTACTCCTATTTTTTTCTGTTTTTACTGCAGTTTCACAAAGTATCAGTGGTAAAATATTGGATACTGAAACCAATGAACCAATAGAATTTGTTAATATTTATATAGAAAAAATAGAGAACGGGACAACTTCTAACAAAAAGGGCGAATTCAATCTAAAGCTTAATAAAAAAATTAAATCAAGAGAAATCATTCGTTTTTCTAAAATTGGTTTTACAACAAACAGCTATACCCATTTAGAGCTTGAACAATTAGATTTTATTGTCCGTTTATCAAAAAAGACAGAGAAACTCAGTGAGGTTACGGTTACATCAAACAAAAAGTTAGATTCAAAAGTACCGTATAAAAAATTATCCTCTTTAAAAAAAGGAGTCCATCAATTTGGCACTGAAATAGTAGAAAATAAAATTTATGTTATCGGTGGTGATGAATCCATAATAATCGACACAGCAAAAAAGGCCCTTAATGAGGTGAGCATGAATCCCAATGCCGGAATGGCAGACCTTATAAAGGAATATAAAAGCAATCTTTCGTGGGAAAGATATAGTAACAAACTACAGACCTATGATATCGAAAAAGATAGCTGGTCCATATCAAACCTAGAGTTTAGAAAACGAGCATATCATAAAACCATTTATATAAATAACAAGCTTTACATTTTAGGCGGCAAAACTTTGTCACCAAACCAAAAATTTGAATATCTAGATGCTAAAATTGAAGTGTTAGACCTCAAAACCAAAGAGATTGTTGTTGATGATATGAATCCACATCAAGCTATAAATTTTGCAGCAGTATCTTATCAAGATAATATAGTGGTTATGGGTGGATCCAATAAACTGAAAAGAAACGGAGAAAAAATCTATAGCGATAAAAACCATATTTACAATATAACTTCTGGATATTGGTATGAGTTACCCCAAATGACAAAACCTAAAGAAGCCAATGGGATAATGGCAAATGAAAAAATTTATCTTATTGGTGGTAGCAATGACGCTCCGTTAACAGAAATTGAATCTTATGATCTTTCCAGTGGAATATGGAATAAAGAAGGAGATTTACTTTATGGTATAGAAAATCCGGCGCTTTCATATAACAACAATGTTATTTACATTTTTAGTAATGGTAAAATTCAGACATTCAACATCATAACTAGGGTTTTAAATGAATATAGAATTGGCTTAAATTTGAAAAATGCTTCTATGTATTGTTATGAAGACAAGCTTTATATATTAGGCGGCTATACAGAAGATAGTTATACAAAAACACCTTCTAAAAACTTATATGTAGTGGATTTAATAGCGTTTAAGAATACTAAAATAATAAACGTAAATAAGCCGAATTAAAATAAGTACAAAACTTTTGACGAACCAGTTGACAGTAATTTGATAGAAATGAACACTACTACTTTTAAAATCATTACCGGTGTTGTCTTTTTAGTTTTAAACCTTACGGCATGTAATTCTCCTGCAGTCATATCGGGCACATTAGAAAGTTCTGAAAAAGAAAACACTACTGTTTATTTAATTAAACCGGATGACCTACAGCATGTGGCAGCTTCTTATTTAGGGAAAGTCATAGACTCCGCTATTGTAGATACTGACGGAAGCTTCACATTTCATAATCTACCTGATACTAAAGAACCGACATTATTTGAATTAACCGTGCAAACCAAAGGTAAAGCGGGCAACTATTTCAACAATGACCTTGATACCAGTGCCAATTATATGCCCATAGTTTGGCAAAATGGGGAACAGTTACAAATAACTGCAAGGTTTACTGAATTTCAAAAAAGCTTTTCTATTGCTAATCCTTCGGAGATGAATAGAGCTCTGTTGAAACTACGGAATATAAAGCAAATAGCTTACCAAACCCACCTTGCCAACAAGCAATGGAATGTGGAAGAAGGTGATGAATTAATGGCAAAAGAACATGCAGTATTACAATACCAAACAGCTTTAATGGAGTTTGCAAATAGCACTCCGCACCTACTGCCAGCTATGATAGCCTTACGTTGGGTTAGTCCGGAAAATGATTATGAACGCATACCAGAATTTTTAGTGGACCAATGCACCAAATGGAAAAAAACACAACCCGATCACCCATGGGTCAAACAACTGTGTAAAGAAAGCGAACCGAAAAATTTACCGGTATTGATAGGTGATAAATTTCCTAATATTCAATTTCCTATGATGACAAAAGACACCTTGCTCTTAAATGATGTACTGGGTGAAAAATTGACCATTGTGGACTTATGGGCATCTTGGTGTGCGCCTTGCAGAATAGAGAATAGAAAAGTTCTAGCGCCCCTTTATGATGAATACCACGACAAAGGTTTACAAATAATTGCCTATGCCTTAGAAAGTGATGAAAGAAGCTGGAAAGCCGCTGCAGCGCGCGATGGTGCAGATCGTTGGTTTCAATCTTCAGATTTACAAGGAGACGATGCACCCTTCTTAAAGAAAATACGTGTGCGTACCATTCCTGCAAACTTTATTTTAGATAGTAACGGAGTGGTCATAGCTAAAAATTTGCATGGCCAAGATTTAATTGATTTGGTAAAAAGTAGTTTTTAATAGTTTAAAGCCATTATAATTAACATTTTCGTTAATAAAATGATTACAACTCCTATTTTAAGTACTTGCTTTCAATTTCTGAAAGAACGAATTTCGTTATCATCCGCTAAAAAGAATTGAAACTCTTCTTAGCTCCACGTTGGCAACAATTTACTCGAAGACAAACCATTATCTTCAATTAGTAAAATAATTCTGTCCAAATATTAAAATAAAATTACCTTTGAATTAAACTCAAGTAAACATATGGAATATGACCTTTCGAGACTTAATGACAGAGAATTTGAAGCTTTAGGAGCATCAGTTATTGGTAAGGTTTTAAGCAAAAGGATTGAGACATTCAAAGCAGGAAAAGATGGAGGTGTTGATGGTAGGTTTTGGATTGGCAAAAAGAAAGAAGGAATTATCCAATGTAAGCATTATGTTGAGACACCATACAAAAGTCTAATTTCAAAATTAAAATCTGAAGAAGTAGAAAAGGTAAAAAAACTCAATCCAGAAAAATATATTTTTATTACTTCAAAGAAGTTGTCAAGATTAAATAAGCAGGAAATAAAAGAAATATTCGAACCTTATATCAAAAGAGATGATGACATTTTCGGAAAAGAAGATTTAAACGACTTCTTGACAAGAAAAGAAAACCAAGACATAGTTGAGCAAAATATTAAATTATGGATAACTAGTACTTCTGTGCTGGATTTAATTCATAATAATGCAATTAAAGGGAGAAGTGAGTCAACAATTCGTGAAATTGAAGAAAACTCATATAAATACGCTATTACAGAAAACCACAAAAAAGGATTAAGAATTTTAGAAGAAAATAATGTTATAATTTTAACTGGTGAACCTGGAATTGGTAAGACAACTCTAGCTGATAACTTAGCTCTTTATTATACTGCAAAAGGATTTGAATTTTGCGATATTGAAGAAAATATTAGCGAAGCAGAAAGCTTACTTAGAGAAAAAGAAAAGAAGAAAATTTTATTTTACTGTGATGATTTTTTAGGTAGTAATTTGTATGATGCTATAAACAACAAAAGAGATTCACATATTGTCAAATTTATAAATAGAGTTTGTAAGGATAAATACAAAAAATTCATCTTAACTTCTAGAACAAATATTTTAAATAAGGCTTATAGTTTGAGCCATAGGTTTCAAAATGGCAATATTCGAAATAATGAATTTTTACTTAGAGTTGAAAATTTAACAAAAATTGATAAAGCACAAATTTTATACAACCACATATATCATTCAAACTTGAATAAAGAATATCTTGACGAGATATATGAAGATAAAAGATACAAAGACATAATAAATCATCGGAATTTCAATCCTCGAATAGTTGAATTCGTAACAGATTATATAAGAGTTGGAAGTACACTTCCTGAAGAATATTGGCCTTATATTAAAAACAAATTAGAACATCCAGAAGATATTTGGGCAGATTATTTTCAGAATCAAACTGATGATTGTATTAGAGCATTAGTGTTTTTAACTGTCTTCAATAACGGGAAAATATCAGAAGAAGACCTTAGACGTTCATATAATACATTTCTTAAGATTCATACAGTTAACTTAGGAGATTCATCCGACAAAAGTTTTGAAGCTATTAGAAAACTAGCTACAAAATCTTTACTCAATAGAAATCAAATAGAAGAAAATAAATATGAATATGTTCTTTTTAATCCATCAATTACAGACTTTATTCACAGTTCCTATTCTAATGAAAGTGAATTAATATCAAATACCTTAAAATCATTAGAAACAGAAACATCACTAAGGAATTTAAATACTATTTCCCTTTACCGTAAAATTAATAAGCAGTGCTCAAAAGAGATTCAAGAAAATTTATTTGACTACTTTTTTGAAGATAAAATGAAAAAAGAAGATTGGGACTATTTAATATTACTTTCTTATCTAGATTTCTTTAATGAAAACTTAAATAAACAAATAGAATTGTTTTTAAACACCATTATAAAATCAGACAATCCTCAAGGAACTAATTTATCCGAATTATTATCGATATTAAAAGATTTTGATCCTGAAATAAAATTTGAAGATTATACGTTTTTATATAATTTCATTGAAAATTCTTTAGATGAAGACACATTGATGGACCTTTTAAATTTCATTGATACATATAATATTAATGATGTAAATATATTATCTCAAGTCGAGAATCTTATAGAACTTTATTTAGAAGATATAATCCAAAACAATGATTTAGAAATTGATTTTGGTAGTCATATTAATCAACATAGTTATCCGGATTTTGACCTTGACAAAAATGGAGTTGAATCTGACATATCTGCTACCTTAGATTCATTTTTAGAAAATTTTAATAAAAATGTTTTAGAAAAGATTGAATTCAGTACTTCAAACATTATATCTAATATAGATATAGATGATATGGCGATAACTTACTTAGAAAACCAAGATTATGAGTATGACGGAGAAATGGGTGGAAGTTACAGTCCTGGAACTTCACATGAAGATGATATAGATGCAATTTTTGAACGTTCATAAAAAAACTGTTGCCAACACAGTGTATAATTAATTGATTTGGCAAGTGCTTATTTGGAAAATTCCGAAGGAATTTTCTCGGGTTCGTATTTGTTTACTAAATTAGTTGCTTAACCACGCAACTAACCATACACAAACACGATAACGATACCCCTACTATACCCTATTCTTCTCTTCTATCTATTTACCCATAAATTTGGTAAAAGTTAGGACTGTGGATTAAGGTTTAATTAAAAAAAGCTAAGCTTCTTGCATAGACAAAAACTAAAAATTTCTTTGTCTTCACATAAAGCTTAGCTTTAATATTGTGTGCAAGATATCACACAATTAAAATATCAGTAAATCAATTATTTCTTCAACTTCACGAAATAATCAAAGATTTCAGGGACATTTGCACTTGCCATACCTTCATCAAAAGCAGCCTGTAGGCTAGCAGAAGTAGCAGAAGCAACCTTAGATTCTGTACCAAGATCGTCCATCATTTGTACAAAATAACCTAAATCTTTATTCGCATTAGCGATAGAAAAACCTAAATCACTAACATGATCTACTGCGTAGTTTTTACAAAACTTCATGAACGGTGAATTCGAAGGTCCGGAAGACATAATATCAAAAAGTTGTTGTCCGTCTACACCAGCAAGTTTAGCCGCTGCAAAAGCTTGTGACATAGCTACAACTGTAGTCATCCCCATAAAATTATTAATCAACTTAGTCGTATGACCAGCACCTAGAGGACCTAAATGAAATACATGTTCTCCTTGTACATCTAATATAGGTTTTACCTTCTCAAAAGTATCTTTATCACCGGCAGCCATAATATTCAGCAATCCGTCTTTTGCATGAGCCGGTGTACGACCAAGTGGAGCATCAATCATACCAGCGCCTTTTGCAGCAAGGTCTTTACCAATTTTCTGCGTAGATGCAGGAATTGATGTTCCAAAATCGATCAAAACAGTACCTTCTTTAATACCTTCAAGGATACCATTTTCACCGTAAACGATTTTTTCTACAACAGCAGAAGTCGTTAAACAGAACATGATAATGTCGCTATTTTCTGCTAATTCTTTTGGAGAGGCAGCTTCTTTAGCATTACCGCGAGCGATAACAGTTGCTACTGCATCTTTGTTAAGGTCCATTACATTTAGTTGGAAACCTCTTTTCTGTAGGTTCTCAACCATGTTGGCGCCCATTAGGCCGAGTCCTATAAATCCGATAGTAGGGTTTTTCATATTTGTTTAATTATTTAGTACAAAGATTTAAATCTGCTAGTTAACATATTTTACTAGTTTAAAAAAGAAACTAAGCAACTATCCTCTATTCTTCTCCTCAATCCACTTGCTCATGAATTTGGTAGCAGTCATAGTTTGATGTTGCAATAAAGCTCCAGTAAAGTTTTGAATTCTATGTGTTATTAGCCCTTTTTGAAGCTGATTAATTTTATCAATAAATATAAGCTCTAAACTGTGTTTGTTATACAAGGTATTCACTAAGGATTTTCCTTGATCCTGAGCATTTTGCCAGCTAAGTTGAGTAGTATATAACCTAACGGCAGCTTCCACAAAAGCGGTATGGTCGTTTTCAACGTATCCATTCCAGTCCAGAATGCCATGCATGCCTTCTGCACCAATAGTTGTGGTAACGCTAGGTGTGCCGTTTTGCATTGCCGAGAGTAGCTTACCTTTTATACCCGCACCAAAACGTAGCGGAGCTAGACATACTTTTGCCGATTGCATAACTTCATTAACATCTTCTGCCCTACCATGTACTAGAAATCCGTTTGCAGGGTTATTCATTTCTACAATTTGTTGTGGCAAATATGCTCCGTAAATATGCAATTTAACTTCTGGTAATTGTTTACGAATTAGTGGCCAGATAGTAGTTTTTAAGCATTTTACAGCATCAATATTGGGCGCGTGTTTTCCGCCACCTATGAATACAAAATCTTCTCTTTCCTCAAAGGTTTTCCAATTCGTTTCAGTAGTAATATCATCGACCATAAAAGGAAGTAACAACAATAGACTTTTATCTATGTTGAGTACATCGGTCAGTAATTCCAGCTCATAGCTAGAAATGATCAAAGAGAGATCGCAGCGATATATACTGGCAATTTCCCGTTTGGTTTTATCATCTGCCAACCAAGCATCCGTTGTAAACGGAATATCTTTTTTAAAGCATTGCTCACGCACATGACGTAGGGAATGTAAATCTTCGGTATCTAACATACGAAGTGCGCTAGGGCAGTTTTCCGCCACACGCCACCCAAACTGTTCTTCGGTCAAAAAGCGATCGAACAACACCACATCAGGATTCAGATCTTTTACAAAAACATCAAAAGAACTATCGTTCATTTTAATATCCGCCGTTTGAAAACCAAGAGCTTCCATATCCGCAGAATAATCTGATTTAGAAGCCGCCGATGCAACGGTAATACCATATCCCTGCTTTTTGAACACCTCTAATAATTGCATCATACGAACCCCAGCAGCAGTAGACGCAGGCTCTGGCCATACGAGGGCGATTACGAGAAGGGTTTTTTGATGTTCTTTTGAGTACAAAGTCCGAAGTATTAAGTACAAAGTACGGGAAATGGTTGTTGGTTGGCAAGTTTTAAGTTCTACAACGTCTTTGCGAGGAGCTTTTCGCGACGTGGCAATCTGTTCGTTGTATGTTAGAAGGCAGTGTTCAGTGTTCAGTTTCAGTGCTCAGTTTCAGTAGGCAGTTTCAGTTTTCAGTGCTCAGTTTCAGTAGGCAGTTTCAGTTTCCAGTGACAGGTGGCAGATTCAGTATCTGTCTAAGCATAGCCGAAGTGAGCGTGTTCCAAACAAACAGATAGCCGCGCTTCGCTCGCTATGACGAATAAAACGTCTTTGCGAGGAGCATTTCGCGACGTGGCAATCTGTTCGTTGTTTGTTAACAGGTAGTTTTCAGTGCTCAGTTTCAGTAGGCAGTCTGAGCGAAGTCGAAGACCCTTGCTAGTTCGTTATTATGACAACTGGCGTGTTCCAAAAAATCGTATAGTCGAGCTTTGCTCGCAATTAGAGCAAAACAACGAACAACGAACAACGAACAACGAACAACGAACAACTAGTCCTCCCCAGAAACACCAATTTCATCAAGAACCACTACCCCATATTCCGTTTGGTCAAAAATGAACTTGATAGACCTTATGGATTCCACATTAAACTCCGGATTTGTATTGGAGAATGCTTGCATTGGAAAATGGTAGGTCTGTAACTGTACTTCCCAATCATTACCGATCATGTCTTTATCCAAGAACTTAAATTTGGTGAATCTTGTTTTTAAAGGTTTTATAATGCCTTTAATTTCACTCACTTTTAAAGCGCTGGTTTGTCCCGAATCGTCAGTTAATTGCACCGTAAAATCTAGTTGGGGTACTTCCCGTTTATCATCATTGTTTTTGGCTTCCTTTTGTGCATCGGTCAAATTAACATCAAGCCATTCGTGGTTTCCTGCTCCTAGGGTGAATTGTAAGCTAGAGTTTGTTGAAAACGGAATAGAATCATCCGCAGAAAGCGTTAGTTCATACATTCCCTTATCCGAAGAATTCGTTGCGTTTTCATCATCCCATCCTAAGATAACCGCGTTGTTTTCTTGACTACCATCATCGCGCGTAGGTAG
>ENA-ORXC01001412-ORXC01001412.1-marine-metagenome-genome-assembly--contig:-NODE-1412-length-14125-cov-71.640091_pt1 | contig 14125 bp, 13 predicted proteins | sample MGYA00237865_ERZ511478 | MGnify/ENA metagenome assembly ERZ511478 | reverse complement strand
TTTGCAAAAGTGATGGATGCAGATCGTTTTGACGTGAAGTAATATAATTACGCTTTCGCGAAAGCGAAACAAAAAACAAAAGCCGACTTATCATAAGTCGGCTTTTTTATTGAATTTTTTATAAGCTAGAAATTGGTTTCAAAAAGACCTAGACACACCTTAATACCTTGTCTCATATTACCTATGCGTATATTCTCATTAGGATTATGCTGGTTGTTGTCCATATTAACAAGAGGCAAGATAACGGTAGGAAGATTTAAGGTGTTAATAAGCGGTACAATAGGCACCGTGCCACCCATCATACGTATCGTTACGGGCTCTTCATTAAAAACTTGTGTTAATCGCTGCCTCATTTTTATACCAAAATCTCCCTGTGGACTTGTTCTAAAAGCATTTACAAGAGTTTTAGTCTTAACTGTTGCTATGCGCTTGTGAGTAAGGCGTTCTTGTGCAGTAGGGAGTCTGTCTAGTACAAAATACCCCTCATTGCTTATATGCTTTTTAATTTTATCTAGCTGGTCATCTCCATTTATTTCTGGTACAAGGCGCACATCAAGGTGTGCAGTTGCGGTGCTAGGTACTACGGTCTTGAGCCCTTTACCTGTCCAAGAGGTGTTGAGTTGTCTCACATTAAGTGTAGGATATTGTAGCGCTTCTTGATAATTTTCACCTACTTTTTCGGCGCTGTGTAAGCCTAGTTTTTTATTAAAGCTAGCAGCGGTAAATGGCACAGACTGCATAACAATAGCTTCTTCTGGGCTTATAGTAATACCATCATAATAACCATCTATAAGTACCTTGCCATCATCATCTTTCATACTTGAGAGTAAATGGGATAGTCTAAAAGCTGGGTTAGGTACATAATTACCATAGTGACCACTATGCTGTGGTAAAGCTGCGCCATAGGTTGTAATCTCACAAGTGGCTATACCACGACACCCAAAGGTGAGTGTAGGCTTATTAGAACTATGCGCAGGGCCATCCATCACTATAAAATAGTCTGCAGCATAGCGATTTTTATAAGTGTCAAGAGTGCCTAGTAGAGCAGTAGAGCCATACTCTTCTTGAGGGTCAAAAATTACTTTGATATTAAAATTTGGTGTTTTGCCTTGCTCCTGTAATATTTCTAATGCGGTAATAAACATTAGGATAGGCGCTTTATCATCTGCTGCGGCTCTTCCATATATGCGCCATTCATCATTTATTTTTTGGTTTAATTCATCCCAGCCCATTGCCGTCCAAGTTCCAGATGGGTCTTGTTTTTTTAACACAGGGGTAAAAGGATCTTCTTGATCCCAGACTGCGGGATTTACCGGTTGCCCGTCTATGTGCACATAAAAGAGAATTGTTTTAAGCGCAGGGTCGTATATTTTTTCTGCAAGTAGTATAGGCAATGTCTCGCTTTTAAGACGCGTAGTTGTAAAGCCTAGTGCCTCATATTTCTTTTCTACCCAAGCAATGTTTTCGAGCATAAGCTCTGGACTTTCTGGGAGATTAGGAATGCTCACAAAATCTTTGTGCTGTAATAAGGTTACTCTAAGACGTTCATCTATAACTGCATCATAATTACTTTGGGATAGTGCAAAAAGTGGGACTAGACATAATATGTACAAGAGCGTTTTCATAGGCTTAGATTATATGTTGGCATTAGGTTTACGCTTTCGCGAAAGCGTACTTATCACTCTAGAAAGATACACAATAGGACAATGTGTAAAAAGTGTGGTTTCTAAAACTAAGTGCAAATTAAACCAGATGTCAAATACCAAAGGTGGGGTGAAAAATATCTTATAGTTTTAAGCACAAGGCAGTATCTTTGCCATCTATGTTTCAACTCAAAAAAACCATCGTTTCTGAAGACATCATCGAAAAAGATTTTGTCTGTAATCTTAATGCCTGCAAGGGTGAGTGCTGTATAGCTGGAGAGGCTGGCGCACCACTGGAGGAAGATGAGGTGAAGATTATGGCAGACATCTATGAGGAGGTAAAACCATTTTTACGCCCAGAAGGTATCGCTGCTATTGAAGCACAAGGTACATCAATCGTGCGTGATGGTGAGCTTGAGACCCCACTTGTAAATGGTGCAGAGTGTGCCTATGTTACTTTTAATGATAAAGGCTGGGCAAGTTGCGGTATAGAAGATGCATATAATGCTGGTAAAGTAGACTGGAAAAAACCTATTTCTTGTCATTTATACCCTGTGAGGGTACAAAAGTACAGCTCATTTTCGGCAGTAAATTATCACCGCTGGCCTATTTGTGATGACGCCTGTACACTGGGGCAAGAACTTAAAGTACCTGTTTACAAGTTTACTAAGGATGCGCTCGTACGTAAATTTGGCGAAGAATGGTATGCAGAGCTAGAAACTACTGCTGCAGAAATGGGTAAATAAGAGTAAGGTAACCGTAGCCTTATCTGTAGTATAGTTGTCTTATCTTTAGTCATCATAAAGAAAAAGAGACTGCAATGCACTTTACTTCAAAACTACCAGATGTAGGTACCACCATTTTTACAGTGATGAGTAAGCTTGCTCATCAAGAAGGAGCTATTAATCTTGCTCAAGGTTTTCCTGGGTTTGATAGTGATCCCAAGTTACAACAACTGGTAACTAAGGCTATGAGTGATGGGTATAACCAGTATGCACCTATGCCTGGAGTATATGGCTTACGCGAGCAAATAGCCAATAAGATAAACACATTATACGGCAGTGATTATCATCCAGAGAGTGAGGTAACTGTGACCGCTGGGGCTACACAAGCTATTTATACCATTGTATCTGCTTTTATAAGACCAGGAGATGAGGTAATTGTTCTTAAACCAGCATATGATTGTTATGAGCCAGCAGTAACGGTAAATGGAGGAGCTATAGTCCCTATACAACTCAAGGCGCCATTGTATAAAGTAAACTGGAGTGCGGTAGAGCGTGCTATAACGCCTAAGACTAAGATGCTTTTTATAAACACACCGCATAACCCCACAGGTACTATACTTGATAAGGAGGATATGATGGAGCTGTCTAGAATATTAAAAGGCACAGATATTATCTTGCTTAGTGATGAGGTGTATGAGCATATTGTTTTTGATGGTAAACAACACGAGAGTGTAGCTAGATATCCAGAGCTACGAGCGCGTAGTTTTATTACTGCATCTTTTGGAAAAACCTTTCACAACACAGGGTGGAAAATGGGATATACAGTAGCGCCTAAGGCATTAATGGAGGAGTTTCAGAAAGTACACCAGTTTAATGTTTTTTCTGTACATCACCCATCACAAAAAGCCTTTGCAACATATCTTAAAGAACCAGAGCATTATTTGAGACTCAATGATTTCTTTCAGCAAAAGAGGGATTTATTTTTAGACCTAATTAAAGACTCACGTTTTAAGGTAACACCCGCTGCTGGAACTTATTTTCAAATGCTAGATTATAGCGAGATAACGCAGGAGGAAGATGTAGAATTTGCAAAGAGACTCACAAAAGACCATAAAGTAGCGTCGATACCAACCTCAGTATTTAATCTTCATCAAGAAGATTTTAAAATGCTCCGTTTTTGCTTTGCAAAAGATGATGAAACCCTTAAAAAAGCAGCAACTATTTTATGTGAGATTTAATCATCTAGTTTCCTTGCCACCCAGCCTCTCACAAGCTCTGCAGTTATACCAAAGGCTACGTGAGCCAGAAACTCATTTGCTTGTAACTTTACTGGGATGTCTTCTGGAGCTTCTTCTAGACCCATAAGTGGTAATGATGTCTCGTGTGTAGCAAGATATGCTGTCGTTCCGAAGAGGGCGCCCTCTACCACATTAGTCTCTGGTCTGTCACGTTTTGCATAACCTAGACTCGCGCCTAGTGTCACCCCTATTGGGATGTTTACTAGTTGTTCTGCTAGATCCCGGTTTGAAGCACTTACGGGTTCACCCGTGAGTTTTTCAGAAATATTATCTACAAGTTTAAGTTGCGCGCTTTCTGTGTTAGGTTGTCTTACTGGTAAAAAACGTTCGATTGCTGTTTTTACAATAGTACCTGCAAGTCCACCTAGTACACCAGAGATAACTCCTCTCGAAGCGTTAGATGCCATTGTGTCTTTTTCTAGCCAGTTTGATAATGCAGAGTTGCTCATTGTAATATAGTTTTGGTTAGTGTTTTTAAATATAGTTTAGAACTTGAGCTTAGGGTCTTAAGAGAATTGTAATTAACAAGATTTTAGCGAGCCTACTAGATGAACAAATGTTTTTACAATGATTACTTAAATCATATTATAGGTAAATATTATGACTGCTTGTGAGCGCGATATTTGTTTTGTGATTATATTTATACATTAAGTTAGATAGCACAGCATATTATGAATGACAAACTTTTTGATGCCATACGCAACGGAGATGTAGAGATGGTAAAAGCAATTATAACGGCACACCCAGAGCTTATTAATATAAAAGATCAACGTGGTTCAACGCCACTCTTACTTGCGACTTATTACGGTAATCAAGATATGGCAGAGGCTATGCTTAAGCACAAACCAGATCTTAATGCAAAAGATGCTTCTGGTAATACGGCTCTTATGGGTGTTTGTTTTAAGGGATATGCGTCCATCGCAAAACTACTTATAGACCACGGTGCAGATGTAAATGCTCAAAATTTAAATAGTGCAACCGCTTTGATTTATGCAGCAACTTTTGCACAGTCAGAAATTGCACAGCTACTTATAGATAATGGCGCAGACGCAAGCCACGTAGACGAAAAAGGAAACACCGCTTACGATCACGCAAAAATGCAAGGAGCAGAAAAGCTAATGGCTATTTTAGAAGGCAAGTAGCAGGTTTACGCTTTCGCGAAAGCGTAATTCTCCATCTTTACTCACGCATTTTTAATCTATCCAAATTGCGAGAGGTCAAAATTTGCATAGTCTTTTACCCAATGCGTGCATCCATTTTTAAACATTGCGTCTTTGTTTTTTATGCCTATGCCTAAAAAGTCTATCTCAAGATCTTGTGCAGCTTTGAGATCCCAGAGACCATCGCCCACAGCAATGATGCGCTCAAAACTAGAGTGACCATAATGTGCCTTAGACTTCTCTATGGCTTCTTTTACAAAACCTACTCGTGATACATTTTCTAGCGAGGTAGCGAGTACTTCTGGTATAAATGGCACACCAGAGCCTTCCATCTTTACCACTGTTGCTTTTGGGAAAGCTCCCGTACCATATGCAAAAGGGATTTTTTCGTTTATGAGAACCTCAAGTAATGTTGTAGCACCTTTTATCTCTGGAACAGAAGGGTGTTTTATGAGCTCTTCTCCCAAGAGAGTGTCTAGTGTGTACCGTAAATCTTGTGGTGCTTTCTTGCCAAAATTGCGCTCATAATTATACTCTAGTGCATAGCGATCTGTATGATGCAGGTAGTTGTCATAGTCTGTATCTATATCTTTCAGACCTATATCTGCAAGTACTTTGGTTATTACGGGTAAATAGGTTGGTATGCTGTCAGTAAGTGTACCGTCTATGTCAAATACAATAAGTGTGTCTTGATTAATCATCTAAAAAGGTGTTTTAATTTCATCTCGCCATCGCTGTTGAGCTTATGAACAATTTTTATAAAAGCAAGCGCCGTGATTAAAGAGTCTCCTGCTGCGGTATGCCTGTCGTGTAGTGGTATTTTAAGCGCTTCGGCAAGCTCATCTAGGGTGTAGCGCTTGTCTTGTAGAGGTCTGTTTACTGGGTGTACTAGTCTCTTGTATAAAATCTCTGTATCGAGTTGTCTGTTTTTTAGTCTGCCTAGACCAGCTCTTTTAAGTGATTGATTTACCACTGCTACGTCAAAGCCTACGTGATGCCCTACCAGAATATCTGTGCCTATAAAATCTAGACACTGGGCAATGGCTTCTTTTTCATTTACCTTGAGGTAATTGCCTTGTTTTAAGATCCCGTGTATTTGTGCGCTGTCTGGATTGTAAAAGTCTTGTTTTAAAAACAGCTCGAGCGTGTCTGCCACAATAACTTGATTGCCTACCACAGCAACACCACCTAGGGAAAGAATGCGATCTTTTTTATAATCTAAACCCGTGGTTTCTGTATCAAAAACTACAAATCTTGTGTTTTGTAAACCCTTGCTGTCTGCGGTTTTTTTAAAGAAGCGTTTTTCCTTTTTTTCTTTCGCGAAAGCGTCAAGATATTTTATCCAAAACTCTGGTAGTGAGTCATTATTTTTTGAGAATAAGGACATCTAGCTTAAGTTTTGAGTTTGAAATCGTACACGTAGTACTTCTTGCACATCCCGTAAGGGTTTAAAACATCTCTTGAGTTTAAGTTTGTCAGATTTTGATAATGACTCTAGTTGTATAAAGCGACCACTATCCCCGTTTTTTAAACCCTGTTGTACTCTAAATTTAAGTAGTGCTTTAAACGCATAAGCACAACTTTCATATAACTCTCGGTTTTCTGGTTCTAGCATTGCGAGTTGCTCGTATCTAGTAGAAGTTCTATTTACATTTTTGAGACCGTGATATAGAGAAAGTACTCTTGCCGCACCTATAAGAGGTGCCATTGCTCTGTTTTTTATATCAAATTCATCTTTATGAGCCCCATCACTTTCTACCAGAAAGTTTCTAAAAAAACTCACCGGCGGCGGATTTTTAAGCGCATCTTTTGCCATAAATCGATAAAAAATGGAGCTGTCGCCTAGTAAACTGTAAATATGAGTAGTGAGCTCGTCAACGAGTTGCTGGCTTCCAAAGGTACGCCTGTAATCGAAAAAGATACCAGAGAGTAGCATACTCTCTGGTGAGGGGTCGTATATCCAGCCTTTAAATTTTTCTTTCCACTCACTTATGGGTAAACAATACAAAGGGTTGCTCCCCATCATATCTGCAGGACAATAATCATAGCCTATTTTATGCAGGCGTTTGTTCATACGGTTTGCCAGTCTTAAGAAATAAGCTTTTGTGGCTTCTTCTTTTTCTGCGGGGACATTTTCATAAACAAGGGCATTATCTTGATCTGTATATAACAGCTGCTCTTCCCTACCTTGACTCCCTAAAGCCAGCCAAGTAAAAGGCACTGGAGGTGGTTCACTCATTTTGGCTAGTGAGAGTTCCATCGTGCGATATATGAGGGCACCCTTGAGCTCAGAGAAGATATTGAGTATGTGTGATAGTGGTAAACCTTGGTCAAGGTAGTTTGTAAGTATCACTGTTGCTTTCTCCCAAGACATACGTAGGAGTTTAGTCTTTTCTGCTCTTTTGATTTCTTTAATAAGCTCTGCAGGACTATTACCAAATGAGACTACAATATCGTGCTTGCTTAGTATCCCTATTATAGCGCTTCTATCTGTTCCATCTTTTGTAATTACGAGATGATTTACTCCGTACTTTATAAGCATAAGCTGCGCCTGCCCTACCGTTATATCTCCAGGAGCGCACACCACGGGATGAATCATTATATCCTTTGTAAGTGTGCTTGTAGTGTCTGTACCACTTGCAATGGCGTTGCGCAGTTCCCTATTAGTCAAAATCCCAACAGGTAGCTCGTTGCTAGTTACAACCAGACTACCTATCCTGCTAGATTGCATAAGTTGTGCTGCCTCTTGCACAGTAGCACTTGGGTCACAGCTTACTACATTCTTACTGTAGTTTGCTTGCTGCAAGCCTAGTAAGTCTTGATTGCGATCGGGCTCATAGGTGTTAAGTAAGGATCCGTTTTGTTGTAAGGTGTAGGGGTCCTTTATGTTTGAAGCAAAGCTGGCGATGAGGTAATTTGAGATGGCCTTGTTCGCTTTCGCGAAAGCGGAAAACGCTTCTACCGGTATCGTGTAGATAATAGTTTCCTCATTTGCCGTTGCTGTGGTACGGTAGGTGTTCTCACTTGTTACTTTAAGGCCAAATAAATCGCCCTCATCACAAATGTCTACCACCTTTGTCTTATTGCCAGAAGGTCTGGTGAGTTTTATGGCGCCTTGCTGAACGATATAAAAGCGATCACTATAAAGCTCGTCTCTAGAAAAAAGAATCTGATCTTTATCTAGATAGAGCACATTTGCCAGCGTAGATATTTTAAAGAGATCGTCACTCGCCATAAACTGAAAAGGCGGGAACTGTTTTAAAAAATCATATATACGTGTTGCGATTGTGTTTTGCATAGACAGTGCGATGGTACGTAAAGATAATAATGAGTTGCTAGCTTTTATAATAGTACGGTGGTTTTATATAGGCATACGTTTTATCTTTATGCTATGGAAAGAGATCAACTTAATGTGGCAATGATACAAAGCGATTTAATCTGGGAGCAACCCGCTCAAAATCGCCTAGCCTTTGAAAAGCACTTTACACAATTACCAGAAAACTGTGATCTCGCCATCTTGCCAGAAATGTTTACAACCGGTTTTTCTATGAATCCAGGACCTCTAGCAGAGACTATGGATGGCATCACAGTGCAGTGGATGAAAGCACAAGCAAAAAAATATAAAACGGCTATTTGTGGTAGTCTAATTATAGAGGAAAACGATTTGTACTATAATCGTTTTGTTTTTATAACTCCAGAGGGTACGGTAGATTATTACAATAAAAGGCACACCTTTAATATGGCAGGTGAGGGTGAAAAATATCAAGCTGGTGATGCTCCCATCACTGTCACCTACCTAGGGTGGAAAATACTATTGCAAGTTTGTTACGATTTGAGATTTCCTGTTTTTGCAAGAAATACCTCAGGCTATGATGTGGTCTTATATGTGGCAAACTGGCCAGAGGCTAGAGTAGGAGCGTGGGATACTTTATTACAAGCGCGCGCTATAGAAAATATGGCCTATGCCATAGGTGTAAATCGAGTAGGTACAGATGCAAATAATCTCAATTATGTAGGTCACACCGCTGCATATGATGTGCTGGGTAAAACTATGGCTATTGCAAGAGTTGAAGAAAAGGTAGTGCTTGCTACACTTTCAAAAAACCACATTAAAGAGACAAGAGCAAAGTTGCCGTTTCTTCAAGACAAAGATGTATTTACTCTGGGGTAGGAATTTCTTGTGGCTCTTCTTTAGGGAGTAGCTCAAATCGCTCCTTTGCAAACCAGCTAGGTCGCACCTCTATCTCACCAGGGTAGTTTATTATAATTTCTGGCTGTCTCTTTAGTAAGAAGTTACCAGAGTCAAAGACTTTATTGTTATTTGCATCTTCTACAAGGCGCACTTTATACTTACCAGGCTTGAGAAGCTTAAACTCAAATACCGTTTCTTTTGAACTAAAGCGCTCTTCTACCACCTTTTCTTGACTATCGAGCAACTGTACGATATATGGGAATGCTTGTGCATTTACTAGTGTGAGCTCTATATCACCGTAATCACCTATTTCCTTAGTTTGGGCTTTGTAGCGCAAGGTGTCATTCTTTTGTCCAAAGTAATCTGTAATCGCATTTGGTAAGACCGTAATACTATATCTCGTTTTTTCTTCCTTTTTGAAGTCAAAATCAATAGCTGTGCTATTCTCTGCAAGGGCGTAGTCAAACTCTATTTCTGTAGAGTCTTTTATAACGGTAATAAGCTCTTTGTTTATACTATCTATGGGGATATTACTCTGTATACGATAAGCTTTATTAAATAAAACTACATTTCGGTACTTCGATGAAAATGAGAGCGAGTCTAATCTTGGTTTTCTTATACGTGCTTGCAAGGTGTCTGAGTATCCAGGAGCAGTAGCGTTAAATATAAGAGAGTCTATTGCCAGCTTAGGCTTGTACCAGTAGTAAAGGGTGTCTTCACCTTTTTTAGTAATTGTTGAGGTGTGCTTGTCTCCTGCATCTGTTAGAAGATTAATAGCAATACTATCTCTATATCCCGTGGTTCCAAAGGCTATTCTACCTTCTGCTGCGTGCTTAGGTCTTGAGACTTTATAAGCAGGAGCCTCTGTAAATAACTTTAATGTATAAGAAGAGTCTGTAGGAACATTAATAAACTCTTCTATAAAGGCAATTTTATCCTTTTTAGGCTGGAAGGTATAATTTGCATCCTCATCTTTGAGACCTATAAGCGCATACTTTCCAGGCTTGAGGTAGTCTAGTGTAAAAGTATCTAAACTATCTAAGGTATTAGTAACATATAGAGGAGGTTTGTTATAAACCGTTGAGTCTGTATAAGTACTATCTGCTTCATAAAGCATTACAGTTACAAAGTTGTCTGGCTTTTCTGCCACTGCATCTATAATTTTTCCAGATACTTTAAGGCTATCTATATAGTCTCCAGTAGACATCACATATTTAAATGACGGGAAAGGGTTTCCTTCATTATTATCTACAATACTTAGCCCAAAGTTAAATACATAAGTGGTGTTAGGAGCTAGCGTATCTTGAATGTCAATTTTGATATATTTTGAAGCAGATCCCTGCGGTGAGATGACTCTATTTACAATAGGAGGCGAGATGATAAGCTGCTTGCGCAAGTCTTTGAGCTTTACATATTCATCAAAGTAAATGCGTATCTCATCTCCATCAAAGTTGGTTGTAAAGTTAGGCGGTGTCGCTTTTACAAACACGGGAGGTAGGCTATCCATAGGCCCTCCATCTGGTGAGCCGCGTTTTGCACAATTTACCAGAGTGAGTGCCATACCCACGATTACAAGAGCAAAAACGGTTGCTCTTTTTAAGTTCATAAAGTACCAAGGGTTATCTCTCATCTATTTGCAAAGAAACAATTAATTTACCCAAAACGAAATACCTATTGCGCTATTGCCATAACAGCAATACTTAACTTAATATTAGGGATTTTAAGCAGCTGCAATGCGCAGGCCTCCAGCGTGGCTCCCGTAGTGAGTATGTCATCACATAGTAAAATATGCTTTCCTTCTAGCGAGTTGTCTACCGCTACTGTAAAAGCATCTAGCACCTCGTCACTGCGAGTAAAACGGCCTTTAAAAACTTGAGTCTTCGTATTCTTAGACTTTATAAGCACATCATCTCTATATGTTGCAGTAAGTGACGTTGCAAGCGCTTTACCAAAACCGGCTACTTGATTGTACCCTCTTGTTTTCTTCTTTTTAGGGTGTATAGGTACGGGTACTATACAATCTATTTCTTTATAGTTGTCAAGAGTAGCAAGGTCTGCACCTAGCCAGTTGCCTAAAAACTCGCTTATGTTTTTGTGACCTCTGTACTTTAAGTTATGTAAGAGTTCTTGTACGGGACCTTTTTTCTCAAAATAAAATAAGGCGGTCGCTTCTTCAAGATTGAGACGCCCGTAAAATACTTTTTTTATTGCAGGGTCGTTGTACCTATGAAAATCTGTAAGAGGGAGTGTATGTCTACACTGTGTGCAAATCATATCTTCTGCCTCAAGAAGCTCATTGTCGCAAGATTTACAACTTTCAGGAAAAAACAGAGATCGTAAAGATTGTAGCAAGGTTTTACTTTTTTTTTCTAATTTAACGCCTTTGAGCGAATAATAGACCATCTATGCGTACTAAAAGTACCAATAATACTTTACTAATTCTTGTTATACTGCTATGTCTAGTTGTCGCTGGGTTAGGGTATTATACGTATGATTTTCAAAGTGAGGTGCAAAAGAGAGAAGCACAATTACTCACAGAGAAAGCACAAATAGCTACGCAACTTGAGCAAGAAATATCAAAATATAGCACACTGCTAGAAGAACGTGATGCGCTAAAAGCAAACCTCAAACAAGCACAAGTAAGACTTATAGAGCTCAAAAAGACACTTCAAGGAGAAGATGTTACTAGGTCAAAGATGCGACAATTTCAGCTCGAGATACAAAAACTGCGTAGAGAGCGTGAGTACTTTATTACCGAAAATGACAGCCTTACGCTAGAAACTAAAAGGCTAGCAACACTCCAGCAAGAGACACAAAAAGCACTAGATGATGCAAAGAAGTCTCAAGACAGTATTCAAAAATCTAATAGAGAGCTTGCAGACAGGCTTACACAAGGAGCAAAGCTCACCGTGAGTAACCTCGCTGCACGCGGCGTTATACAACGCAACAGTGGTAAATTTGTAATCACCTCTCGCGCCAGTCGTGTAGAGATGATACAAGTATGTTTTACGGTAAATGATAATCAACTGGCAGTAGCAGGTGATAAAATCTTTTATGTACAAGTTCTTAACGAGCAAGGTAAAATGCTAGGTGTAGAGCGATCAGAAAAATGGCCTAGTGGAGAAGAGATTGTGTACAATACAAAAACTAAAATCCCTTACTCAAATAAGGCCTATACCATATGCGAGCTAGTGCTTCCCGTACAGCAAATAGATAGAGGTGCATATACTGTGCGCATTTTCCACGATCAAGCAATGTTGCTCTCTACAACCCTTACCTTAAAATAGGTTGCTTGCAATTTCCATAACTACAGATGGATTGCTATTTTTACGCCTAGTTAAATAAGTAAATATTACTCTCAATTATTGAGGTTTAAAGGGTTTTTATTACGCTTTCGCGAAAGCGGAAACAGCTCCACATAAATCATCAGTATCATAACCATCTACATACTATGGCTCAACAAGACGATCAATTTAAAAAAGTAATCTCCCACGCAAAGGAATATGGCTACGTTTTTCAAAGTAGCGAAATATATGACGGACTAAGCGCTGTTTACGATTACGGTCAAAACGGTGTAGAGTTAAAGAAAAATATACGTGATTACTGGTGGAAATCTATGGTGCAAATGCACGATAATATAGTGGGTCTTGACGCGGCAATCTTTATGCATCCTACTACCTGGAAAGCCTCTGGTCACGTGGATGCTTTTAGTGATCCGTTAATAGATAATAAGGACTCAAAAAAACGTTACAGAGCAGATGTGCTAGTGGAAGATTACTGCCTTAAGATTGAAACAAAAATCGAAAAGGAAGTAAAGAAGGCTCAAAAGCGTTTTGGGGATGCGTTTAATAAAGAAGAGTTTTTAAGCACAAACCCACGTGTACTCGGATATCAAGAAAAGATAGATACAATTTTATCTCGCCTAGGTAAGTCACTAGAAAAAGAAGACCTGGCAGATGTAAAACTACTCATAGAAGAGTTAGGCATAGGTTGCCCGCTAAGTGGTAGTAAGAACTGGACAGATGTAAAACAGTTTAACCTTATGTTTGGAACTAAGCTAGGTGCTAGTGCAGAGAGCGCTATGGATCTTTACTTGCGACCAGAAACTGCTCAGGGTATTTTTGTAAACTTCTTAAACGTTCAGAAAACGGGACGTATGAAGATTCCTTTTGGAATTGCACAAACGGGTAAGGCTTTTAGAAATGAGATTGTTGCAAGACAGTTTATCTTTAGAATGCGTGAGTTTGAGCAAATGGAGATGCAATTTTTTATAAAACCTGGAACACAAGGGGAGTGGTACAAACACTGGAAAGAAACTAGAATGAAGTGGCACTTATCTCTAGGTATGGGTGAGGATAATTACCGTTTTCACGATCACGAGAAGCTTGCTCACTATGCAGATGCTGCGGCAGATATTGAGTTTAAATTCCCTTTTGGGTTTAAAGAGCTAGAGGGTATACACTCTCGTACAGATTTTGACCTTAAGGCACACGAAGAGCACTCTGGTAAAAAGCTACAATATTTTGATCACGAAGATAATGCGAGTTATACACCTTATGTTTTAGAAACATCAATAGGTCTTGATCGTATGTTTCTTGCAGTATTTTCTAATTCTCTTGTTGAGGAAGAGTTAGAAAACAACACAACAAGAACAGTACTTAAATTACCTGCTGTACTTGCGCCTGTAAAAGCAGCTGTTTTTCCGCTTGTAAAGAAAGATGGCTTACCAGAAGTAGCAAAGCAAATTATAGATGATCTTAAGTATGACTTTAATGTGTTTTATGACGAAAAAGATGCTGTAGGTAAGCGTTACAGAAGACAAGACGCAAACGGAACTCCTTTTTGTATTACTGTAGACCACGATACGCTAGAAGATAAAATGGTGACCATACGCCACAGAGATACGATGGAACAAAAGCGTGTTCTTATCACAGACCTCGCGGCAATAATTGATAAGGAAGTAAATTTTAAGCACTGGATAGCATAGTATTTATTATGCATACACTGTTAAAACGCCCATTTAGTGGGCGTTTTTTTATGCTTTAAGGTGTGTTTTTGTTATTTTTAGGAACTTTTTAACAAATTATTTATATAACCAAAAACTACA
>ENA-ORXC01001411-ORXC01001411.1-marine-metagenome-genome-assembly--contig:-NODE-1411-length-14126-cov-6.472774_pt1 | contig 14126 bp, 19 predicted proteins | sample MGYA00237865_ERZ511478 | MGnify/ENA metagenome assembly ERZ511478 | reverse complement strand
ACACCGCCTGGGGACGCCAGCGGGCTTGTGTCCGTCGGCTCGTGGGACGCAGGAGTGGCCGGCTTCTCACCGACGGAGCGCATGGCGGCGAGCAGACGACCGGAGGAGAGCGACAGGAAGCTCATGGTGCCGCATGTGGTTGAGAAAGTTGGAGGTTCACGGGGGGCGGGGGAGGGGGCACACCCGCAAAAGAGAAGCAAGCGGGGATGGATGACGGGGTCGGTGGGGGTCGACAACACGACGAGGTATCAAGAAAGGGAAGAGGGGTGGAGAGAAGCGCCACGGCGGCCAGCATGCACGTGGGGGTGGAACGGGGAAAGCAGCAGGCAAACGTCAAGGGGACTACACAGTGGTGCTCACGACTCCAGGCGTGATGGCGCCGGTCACAGCGGTAGACAGCCGGTCATCGGTCACCAAAGCTCCGGGCAGGGGCAGCGACTGATGAAGGCCGAGGCGCGCGGGCCCGCGATGCGCCGATGCCCGCCAAAAACAAGCGGCGTTCAACGCGGGTGGTCAGGTGGTGACACAGGGGTTTGCGGGTCGCGCGCCAATTCCTTGGGAAAATCTGAGGAATTGGTCAGAGCCATGGCAGGCTACATCGAAGCGGGGGGGCTAAAATCTACATAAATAACCGGCCGAATCGTTCTTACGAGCAGCACCCAATGGCACACTGCGCAAAGAGCAAGATACGGCTACGAGCGTCGTCGGGCCATAGTGTGGAGCTTGTGCGTGACTCACGGCTGCATTAAGCATGACCCTCGTCAGCGGCAGCCCAACGGACATGTCTGTGAGTATAAACACAATGAGAAACGGAAAGCCACGTGCAGATGCGCCTGACGCACAGCTGCGGCCTGCTCGGGCAGATGCACTGAAAGCGGGCATCAATGGGTGCGCACGCTGGTTTAGAAGGGACAAGCGGCCGCCGGGGATCGAGAATGACAGACACCGCGGACCCAGGGGGCGAAGGCAGTGCTGTACGAAGAGCGGGCATCCTCTGGCGGCGCTGATTTTCGGGTTGGGCTGACAGGCAGGTGTATCATGGCGAATGCCAAGGATAGATTGCCAGAGCGGCGCACCCATGCCGGAGGCATCTTGACCGGGGCCAAATAGTGCCATGCATACAATGAATGGTGTCGACCCCAGCGCCTATGTGCAACCGCTTCCCCCTGTGAGGTCACCACCGGGAGTGAAGAAATTCAAGAATGGATGGATAGTGACATCCACATGTCCTTCGGGGGGGGCGCCCCGCTTCTGTGGACTGCATGCATACCATGATGAAAGATAGTATTACCCGTAGTGGGGTCCACGCCCGCCTGGAGGGACAGTGAACAATCCTTCGCCAGATACCCATGGCCCCACTCATGGAGTTCAGGGCAGTCGGAATTCTAAACCACCCAGGATTACTCAGTGTTCTTTCAAGGCAGCCGGGTGCTGGGTTCGATGACCTTGACAGTCTACATGTCGAAGGCGCCAGTCGCTACAACACGCCTTGATCACGACGATTGTGAAGTTTGGTACAGAGCTGGCTCTGAGTGTGAAGCACTCGCATGGGGAACCATGCACCCCCTCCACGAAGTTCCAGAGGCACACTTCGGGGAGTATCGACTACTGCGGATGCGATGCTGAAATGTGGAAGGACAGCAGACGATAGAGAGAGTGATGTATCTTCGGAAGATGCCCTAATCTCTGCAGGTTATCATCCGTGTATTATCTGGACATGAATGGACAGGAAGATTACTGTATCTGTGCGCAGGCGGTGAGGTCACAGAAGCCGTGCGCTGTTGTTGAGTGAGACGGTTGAGCCCGTAGTGCACCAGGCTCTCGGTCATCGAATGTAGCTAGTCATGACTCGTGTGCTCCCTCTTCGCCCTGACCCTAGCATCGATACCTTCCAGGCGCGATTATGACTGATTGACGGGTGATACCACCCATCATCCAGGCAGATGCGCGACTTCTCGGCGTAGGGTGACCCGCTGCCCAAACGGCGCACGGACGGTAGCAGACTAGACGTGGCACGCAACAATGGCAGTGCCGCACCACGTGTGGGTGGCAGTGTGAAGGCGCTTGCTAGCGTGACATACATTTCTCTGCTTACTGGCGGGGGACCGAGACAAGTGCGCGCAGCGCGGGCTCCGGGCTTGGGGGCGCGACGCAGGGCGCAAGCCCGCGACGGCCCGCCCCCACCCCTCTGTAGGAGGACCCCATTGAGTGGGGGCCGGCCCAGGCAATTGTGGCATCAATCGGATGCCTGTCTTTCACTTGGTACTGGAATACCCGCTCTGCTTCAGCGGTGCCTATTCAGGTGGCACACCTCTTGTGTGCAGCGGCCAGTACCTATATTTCTCGAACGAGTCCCTGAGAACGCTCTACCAGCAGTCGCATTTGTGTGCGCAGGGCTCTGGACGACCCACTCTGGCTCAGAGGATGCCTCGTGCGTACTCGGGTGGTTTGTCGACCAACCACCTCAGTAACAGGGCTTTCTTTCTCTGTCGCCCTCAAGCGTGCCGCTGTGTGATGTGCAGTGTGATATAAGAAGATTCAGTCCAGACCCGAGGTGTCTTCTTGCCGTACCAGCCGGGCCGCTGGCTGTCCCGTTCTCTGGGTGGTTCGGCCCTCAGCTCATTGGTGGGCACATGCGTCGTGCCCAAGCTGCGGTGGACACCAGGTCCACACAGAGAGCCTCTTTTGAGACAACAGTCCGTCTGTACGCGGGATACGAAGGAGTACGTGGCCCCAGCTATCGCTTTATAGGTCCCTGCTGGGGCTCGCCCCAGGCTGGATCACGAGTAGGTGTGTCGCGTCACGTCGAAGTCAAAGGGTAGCCCCCCACCCTGGCTGCTCCCGTTCGTGCAATCAACGTAGTAGTCTCCTGTTTTAAGTGGCCCACGAGCTCAGATATTTCTCGGAGAAACAACTCTGTCCACGTCATCGTCGTCAAGAACTGGAGTGACTCGTCTTGCGGGCAAGCTTTTTGCGCGGGCTGCTGCAACGACGTTTCCCGCCCAGGAAAGGGCGTACACGCGCCCGCGCGCGCGCGACGAGCGCGGGTCCAGCCGAGTAACGCTCCACTGAGGTACTTGGTGGGGGGGGGGGGGCAGTGACTCGGACACCTCCTGGCTTGAGTGCGCGCCCTTGCGCTCTAGCTGCCCTCGAGTGTTGCGCACGTTGGGAGCCGTGTGACCGGGGCTGGCTCAGCGCAGCGAGCGACACTCGCTACCCAGTGCATTTGGTGAGGAGGTGCGCGTGCGGAGGGTACGATTGAGGTGGGGTGCCGGTGGAGCACTATTGCCCGCCAGTGCATTCGCGGCTGAGGCCGTCATTTTCGCCGACGAGTGTGTGCAGGTGCCTCCTGCCGGTCGACCGGCCTTCAACCGCCGCGTTCCTGCTGAGTCAACACTCTTTGGGCAATCGTGCGGGTGAGTAGTGAGATGCTTGCTGTTTCTGTGAGCTTGTCGCCCCATCCTCTGTGAGCAGTTATGGTTTGTGGCCTTTTGGGTGGGTGTTCTCATGTTGGGCTTGTACCGGCTGAGCATCGCGGGGCCCGGACCACTACGGGTGTGTGGTACGGACGATGCACGTCACGGGTTTGGTGTTCGATGGGACTCTGACCAACATGACCACCGCTTCCCTCATACTCCGCTCCCCCTGCTTGCACTGCGTTCCCTCTCAGCTCCGCCCTCACTTTTCCTGTACCCATTGATTGCTTGAACACTGAGGGCGACGTTGCATACAGGATGGGCCCGTGGGGCCGGGCATGTCAAAGGCGTACGTGACGCCGGCAGAGCATGGATGGGGGCGGTTCCGGCCTGTTTTCTTTGCTCTCGGCTGGCGTTACGTTTTTTTATTCTTTGGACACTGGATAGCATAGGACACTGGATAGCAGTTGTGTCTGATACGATAGAGTATGGATAAGGCCCACGATGGGAGATGCACAACTCTGGGTGAGCGACAGTGGCAGTGAAGAGCATCGACTTGGCCGACTCGTGTACGATGTGCCGAGATGCAGATGGTGTGCAACCATATGGGGGCTACTGAAAATCTACCCGCATCATTGGATTTCGGAAATATTAAGTCCAAAACAACTGCAGCAGTGGAGTTTGTGTCAGTTCAGCCTAAGTCTATTTTTTGTTCGGACTGCGACGTGTGTCATCCGTCAAATTTCTCACCAGATGGAACGCCAGATCGAGCGGCTCACCGGGGTGAGCGGCGGTCAGTTCCACTGCGCTCCCGCCGCAGATCGACCGTCGTCATGGCGGACCCTGTGGTGCTTGATCCGTACCAGGAGGCGTGCATTTCCTCGTTCCGGGCGGGTAAGAATGTCGGCGTGTTTGGCAGCGCGGGCCATGGGAAGTCCGTCGTTCTACGGGCCATCGTAGCCGACGCCGTTGCGCGCCAAGGCCCACAGGCGGTGGCTGTTTGCTCATGGTATGGCGCTGCGGCCGACCTCATTGGCGGCCATACCCTTCATTCTTTTTTTGCCTGTGGCATCACGCTCCTCGATCCTGATGTGTTCCTTGCTGCTGCAAAGCGGCGGGATGGGTTGGCTCGGAAGCTGCGGGACGTCCGCGTGCTGGTCGTCGACGAGGTCTTCACGATGACCGCGTCGTGGCTCGTCGTCTTCCTCCGTGTTCTCCGGGGTCTTGCCCCTTCTGCTGCACAGGTGCATCCTGCCGGTGGTGTCCAAGTCGTAGGTATGTGCTCGCCCGTGCCATTCTTGCCTGCTTTTCGCAGCTATACTAGGACTGGAGCTCGACCATGTGGGTGTCATGTTAGCTACTGATCAAACGGTTGCAATCTGCTTCGCTGCTCGTGCTTCACAGTGGCGGGGGATCCATTGCAAACGCTGCCCATTGACTTGTCCACCTCGACGGTTGACTCCCTGGTCTTAAGATGCTTGCAGTGGCGCTCTCTTTTTCGCCCGTCGCGCGGCGTGCTCTTCGTGCTTTTGGGTAATCACCGCCACGGCCAAGACGAGGCGTACGCCGAGACGATGGAGCGCGTCCGGCTCAACCAGCAGACCGGGGCGGACCTGGCCGCCATTAACGCTACCTGGCTGGCCCACACGGACGAGGAGCGTCTGGTCATGCCCCAGCTGCGGGCGCTACGCGGCTCGGTCGAGACCTATAACTTGGATCGTCTGGCAGAGCTTGCTGGCGACGAGCACGTCTTCGTTGCGGTCGACAAATACGATTGCCTGGCGGAGGACAAGGACGAGGCCAAGGTGAAGATTGGTCGCATTGCGCTGCCCGTGGTGACGCTCAAGATTGGTGCTCCTGTGGTGGCAACTCGGCGACTCTCCTCCACGGTGCCGACGGGTACAACCGGTGCCGTTGTGAGCGTGCCGTCCCGCCACGAGGTGGAGTGCATGTTCAAGGGCGAGCGTGTGGTGGTCACCCCGAAGACGTGGGACGCATTCAGCGTCGCCGGCAAGTCGCTGGGCACCCGCACGCAGATGCCGCTGCTATTGGCATGGGCGCTGATCATCCACCGTGCCCAAGGGTCTGAGCTTGAGCGCGTATGCATCGACTTTACGAGGGATGACTGGGCATGCGAGGGATTAGTGTACACTGCTTTGTCCCGTGTGCGTTCTTTTTCATCTCTTTGTGTGCGGGGGTTGACGCTGAGACACATCCAGTCTAGTGCGGCGTGCTTATCCTTTTGGCTTTCATTGGTGCGGGGCGCTGAGGCAGCTTGAGCTCCAGTCAGCTGATAACTTTGATGAAGGAAGCAAACCATAAAAACCGCACAGTCAATGAGCTAAGAGTCCTCATGTCATGCAGCTGTATCATACTCGATGGCAGAGGATAGTCACCAAAATGTTCGTTCCTATACGGAATGTACGCCTCTGTGTTGTACAGCAAGTCACACGCCTCGTAGTCGGCATGTGTGGCACCGTCAGCTATCACCAAGTCAAACGCCTCCACTGCTACAGCCGCGTGCGTGACGGGATCATCGTCCCCGCCGCCAAGTCGTGGGACTACGCGGGAGAGCAGAGCCGTCCCAAGTACTCTCTCAGGCGCTCCAGGGAGGCCGCTCCACAACTCCACACGCGGCCTGCAAAGAGCAAAAAGACACACAGAATGGGAAGAAGAGAGCCATCACAAAGAAAAAGACGCGGACAAGAAGACATGTGAGAACATGATTCATGTGGCACAAGTAACCGGCAATGTACCCGTCATTGACAGGAAGCGAGTGAGACAGAGACGGCAACAAAGGCAGAGGAAGAGCAAGGTCGTCAACGCAAACGTACCCAATGTCGCTGATGGGCCAAACGACACGCTGGTTAACGCACTCCGATAGGAGCATCAGTTGCGGGTAGCCGCTCTCGACACAAAAAGAAGTGTCCATGTCGAAGGCGTACCGCTGGTCGCATCCAGCCGGCGTGCAACTGCGTAGAAAGACGGCAACGTTCTGGGATGGAAGATCATGCCCATGATGCTTGGGCATCTCCAGATGTACCGTACAGGTACCAACGTGTTCCCCGTCTTGGTACAGGTCGTCACTCAACCGTGGAGGAGCAGGTGGTGGTGACGGAAAATAGGGGGCTCGTCTTCCATGCTGACGCGGACCCGCGCTACTGCGTGCGCCTGCCGCCGCCGCCACTGCTGCGACCTGCCCGTCTTGTCCACGTGCACGTCCCGCCGCCGTCGCAGCAGCTGCGGCAGCGGTAGCGGCAGCGGCCGCGGCCTTCTTGCGCGCCACGCGGGGCTTGCCGGCCGTCCCGGACACCGCCATGCTCCGCATACCCTCGAGGTACCGGTCCAAGATCCACTCGTAGGCGGCGTCCTTGACGTCGTAGATCATGAAGAGCAGCAGAGCGCAGGTAGCATCCTTGTTTTGATGGTTGGCGTTGTTCATGGATAGCGGGACGATCACGTCCGTGTCGTCAATGTACTGCAGGCGGACGGAGACGTTGACGCCGACTTGCGGGAAGAGGGGCTCGTACGGTGTCGTCCTCCCCTTGCGACCCAATCGGATGTCGTACAGGTACTTGAGCAGTGCGAGGAAGCCCGTGTAGTGCTTGCGGATGATGGGGAGGCCGGCGTCGGCAAACTTGGACTTGAAATGCGCCGCCATGTCGGGCGTTACCTCAAACGTGCGCGGCTCGGGGGGTGGAGCGTCGTCGGGAGCTGCCACCTCGCTGCCACCGTCAACAGCTCCTATCGGCACATCCGAGTTGCGGGTGCGTTTGCCCGTTGCCGCCACCTTTGCCTTGTTGCCGACGACAGCAGGCATGATGGGGAGCTGCCCGTACCGACTGGTCGCGTCGGGAGACGGGGAAATGTGGCCGACCCCCACGTCGCGCGCGCCGATGCCCTGCATTTGACCGCCAGCACCGGCCGTGTACCGGGGCGTTGCATCGACCCCTGCCGCCCCGCTCTCGTTTCCGCTGCCAAAGGCACCCCGACCAGCTGCGCCGCCGCCGCCACCGCAACCACCGCCGCCACCGCCGCCGCTGCCGCCGCCGCCACCACCACCATCACCACCGCCACCATTTCCACTACCATCATCTCGAGAACCTACAACGTGCGACGCGCGTCCTCCTCGGCCCGCCATGCCCGCTGCGAGCCCCGCGGGTGCTCCGCCCGCACCGGCGCCGACCGCATGTTGAGTGGCGGACGTCACCGCAAGTGATGGTCGCCCCCCGATGGACGCCCGGGACACGGCACCCGCCGGCAGCGAGTCGCCCGTGGACCAGAGCAGTCCAGTCACAGGGTGCCTCCGCGTCGACTTCTTTGTTTGCCCGGCGTTGGGCAGCGACGAGAAGAACAGCTTGGCCGCGGCCTTGAGCGTCTTGCGCGTCGGAACATCGCATTGCGACGTCAACCCCGACGCAAAGACAATCAATGGAGACGAGCGCCCGCGCCGCACCAGCAAAGCAATAGAAAAGTCATCGCCACTGTCGGAGCACGCGCTCTTGCAGCAATGCTCCGCCGCCTCCACAAGCGACGCAACTTGTGGAGGGACGATTGGGCCCGTCACGCCAGGCGCCATACCGGGGGGAAGCCCCAGCTCCAGACGTCACAGCGAGGCAAGCAGGAGGGGGGGGGGAACCGGAGGGGAAAGGAGGGATGGGAGCGGGGGAGGTCACGGTGCCGTCGAGCGCGTGCACGCAGGCAAAGACATTTCCCGATTGCGTGGTTGACCCCCTCGGACCCGCGTGCGTCCCACGAGACCCGGTCTCAGTCGACTGCAGGCTGACCAAGGCATGGGATTCATTGATTCTCATGCACCGTCAATCGCTGGCCTGAAGCTCGAAATCGCGTGGAATCAACCAGAATCAATCGCAATCTCGAAAGCGGATACAAATGATGTAGCCTGCTACCAAAGCCCAACCGGCCCCGGAATGCCAAATTTGGGCCCGATTGTGGCCCGTCGCACATCCTTGAACCCTTGGTTCAAGGTTGGTGATCGGGACTCTCCCCTGGACTGCGCCACGCCTAGTTAAGCCTGCTCTTCTGGGTCTGAGCATTACATGATGGCTTGAAAAGCTCCAGAGCGACGTGTTAGAAATCCAGTGGTCAATAGAAAATTGGGTCGCGAACCAATTTCTGAGGCCTCTGCAGCCACTGTGAGAGGAGCTGCAGACGCCAGTGGATCAGCAGACCTGGGTTGTGCCAGCATCTGGTCGCGACCCAATTTTCAGATGCCTCTGCAGGCTCTGTGAGAGGGGCCCTCCTGACCCGAGCGGATCAGCAGCGGTCGGAGTCGTGACCCGGGGGGGAACACGTCTTGCTCGAGCGTCGTCGATTCTGTTGCCTGCAGGCCATTCCGCGACGCCTTTGTCATCACCGTGCGGTTGCTGTCTTTCTGTGGGGGGACACAATATGGTCGTAGCTGAAGATATCACCTCTTGTCACTCAATCGTGTGCCGACTCTCAACAATGAAGATGGGACGGGATGTCTGTCCATGCCAGAAAGACTTTCGAGAGACTTCATCCATGCCCTCCTAAACACTAGCTGCGTACATATTAGTCAAAGCAGAGTGACGTAAAGGACGGCGAGAACAAATGTAGGCCCGGGCACTCTCTGGCCCACTCGGCTTCTCTATCGGGGCCGAGAAGTGCATATGAAGTGGGTAGGGACTGCTTTTGACAGCAGAATCGTGCTCTGCACACTCTTGTTCCCATAAGTGGTGCAGGGGGAGCTCGCGGAAATGCGTTTCTGGGCAGCATGCAACTGTCATGCCACTTGGCGGCGGGGCCGTGTCGAGGAGGTCTGAAGAGGAATCCTCCCGGCGAAAGTCGTAGGTGTCACTTTGGGGTGCATGTGGGAGAAAGTGGCAGCTGTAGGGTACCTCTCGAGTTTTCTGGAAGCGGAGTAGCAAAACGCGCGCGAGAAAGTAGGCCACGGGCACTGCCTGGCGAGCTTTTCTGCCTATACAGCGTCGGCATATGGGTAGGAAGTGGTCAAAGCCCATTTTTTCCTGCAGAATCGTGCTCGGCACACCGCTTTTAGGTAGACTGATGTAGGGGGAGGTCCCAGTTCTTCCTCTCTTGGAAGCCGGTGACTCCCCCATACGCCTGAGCAGAGGTCAGACGGAGCCGGTCCAGTCTGCTTTGATTTTGGCACCAGGGACTTGAAAGGACGTGTTCTGATGATCGCCTCAAGCCTTGTGAGAGCAGGTGACATTGTCCACGTTGCATTCTGCACGAGAATGTGGACGCCTGATCTGACACTTGCCGGGACGACCAATGAGTCGTGTCATTTGGAGCAGCAGCCAACCCGGTGCGATTGCCGTGTTGAAAACCCAGAAGAGCAGGTACACTGGCTCTTAACTAGGCGCGTGGCAGGGGCAGAATTTCTTCGCTGTTGCGGTTTCGAGTTGCTTGACGCGTTGGCCGCCACTCCTCGCCGTGTTAATGTCCCAGTGATCAAGAGTCGTGGTGCGGAACATCGCTCTCTTCGTCACCATCCGAGCGTAGATCGGTCGCAGCCGTGACGTTTGACTGCGACTGGCACATGTTGATTTCCAGTCATCAAAGATTGATGACACAAAGCATGAGTCAGGATAGCAACTCCGCGCGCCACGTTGGGTCCGTCTGAAATAGGCACCTCCCAAGATCGTGGCGGGGGAAGAGACCTCGAACAGAGCTTACTCGGGCTGAACCGCGCCGGATTTTCCTCTTCTTGTGTGGGATCTTCGTCTGATTTGATTGTCACAGAGGATGTCTGATCGTTCGTGCACTGGGCAGCAGGCAAACTCTAAGCTCGGACTTTGACATGGCGGCGGCGGGGCTATTGGGCGATGAGGCAGACGTCGGAGAACACCTTAAGTTCACAGACCGTCGGATGTGTCAGCCCGACCAGGATCGAGCTCCTGCCGCATTGCTCCAGACTCCGCCCTGCCGCCGTCGATTGAGTTTAACCGCACAGACGCGAGCATGGGTCGCAAGCAGCGGAAGGCAAGTACCTGCAGCCGGCGGGTGGTGAAGTCCGAGGCCATGGACAAGCATACATCTGTAGCCTACGTTGAGCACTTAACGAAGGCTGGAGCAACAAAGACGGCGTACGCGCGGTACGTTGTGGGAAAGAACGTATAGATAGAGTGGGCTGCGGCTCACGATGTGGACAGCTCAGGGCTGGCCAGAGACGCGGCCATGCGCGTATGTGAGTGCTACTATTACCGCACCGACTGCTTTGCGCCCGGAATCTCTCTTGGATCTCAGGTTGTTTCGAATGGCACTATGAAGCGACCACCCGAAGTGGAGGAGGACCGCTGTGTTTCATATCCACGTCCATGGGATCAGCGTCAACTTCGGGCAACCCGGCACACTCACCGAACATCCACGCCATGAAGGCAGCTCACAAGAAGGAGAAGGCCCGGAACGGCAATTCCGAGGTCGATTCGGTCGACATCCGCGAGCCCTGCGTTTAATGCCTTGCGCTTCTCTTCTCGTGAGCTCGGCGCTTGTGACCGAACTGCTGTTTTCATTCAAGCGTCCGTCACCTTTGGCATGTCGTGCACGCTGCTTTTTAGCGAGCTGGCGGCGCTAACGACGCCGCGCCTCGGCCAGTCGGAGCAGTGGCTGAGGTTCAGCCTGAATGAGGCGACCAAGACCGATTTCAAGAAGCAAGTTAATGAGCTCATGACGTGGCCGACCAGTGTTGGTCTCGATCCGCGGTACGTATCCTTGTTGTCGTGCGCGAAGAACTGCATTCGAATGTCCCATATTGCTGTCATTAATTTGATTGCAGTTGACGTGTGGCCGACGTCACTTTTCTAGCATTCATCTACCTTGTGTCGTCGCTTATTTATACAGTTTTTCGTTGACTGGCTGCGTTTCAGATAAGACCCTGTGCGTGCTTTTGCGACATGGATGCGCCTGCGGGGTAGTCAAGATGGCTACAAAGTTTTCCTGATGAAGAAGGTCGGCGGCACCATGCGTTTGTATCACAAGGATCCCATGGCCGCCGCAACGATGGTGGGGTGGATGCGTCGCTTGTACGATCCCTGTGGCGTGCTCGACGCTAAAGAGATCGCTACGCACATGGCGAAGCGCTCTGGCGTCCATTAGTACTAGGGTCTACAACAGACGCCGTCATGGATCATGGAGAAGGGCGGTTGGACGGAGCCGGCCTCCTTCATCCGGTACCGCGCCTTGGGCAACCGCCCAGAGCAGGGCTACATGTAGACTTCCATGGCGTCTTGGTAGCACCGCATCGTCGTTTGATAGCTCTATTATCCGTTGCACTCGAACCAGCCTCGTCGACAAAGGCGCTCGTGCCAAGCGCTGTCAAGCCAGACCCAAAAGCGCGCCTGCCACCACGCCAAGCGCCTGCGCCTGAGATGCAGGCGACACAAGGATGGCGAGCGCGGTCGCCCGCGCAGACCTCGAGCAAGCCAGCCTCCCGGGGCGGGCACGCGCCGCCGTCATTCCGACACCCGCACGGGTCGCGCGCAGGCTTACCACCGGGTGTTGGGTACGAGGCCCGAACAGGCAGGGTGCCCCCACCGGGAGGGCGCCCCCACCGGGACGGCGCACTCTCAGGGAGAGCGCAGGATCCGAGAGGGTGCCCTCTCCGGGTCGGCGCACCCTCCGGGAGAGCGCACCCTCCGGAAGTGCGCACACACCGCGGAGGAGTAGAAAATTGGCTTTCTGGAAGCGGCAGAATGGCTCACTGATAGACAAGCTCTCACCCTCACTCCCTGGGGAGTCAAGAGGACAACATGTGGCTCCCTCAGATAGAATCCTCCATCCGACTGAGCGAAGCGGAACAAAGATACAGGGGTTTGAAGTGTGTGCATTCTTATTGCTATCCTACAAAAAATGGCGGATGCAGAGAACCAGGCTGCAGATCACACGGCATGACATAGAAATGCGATCGGATTGGTGGATTCCCAGGCCTCCGGAACTCTGTTGGCTTAAATCTGGTGTTAGACTTCTCGCAAGCCAATGATGCTCGCTGGCTGGAGAGTCGCAGAGAGTCTTGGCCCGAATCAAGATAATCTGAGATTCTATTCAGGCTGTCCTGGCCCGAACATGTCCCAGCGACATTCTGGGCCCAGTTGTGCGATTTCTCGAGAGATCGTGAGAATTCTGGAGAATATCTCACTCGTCGATGTGCGCCTCCAGGCCCTATTCGCATGTCAACCAGAACTGTAAGTATTCTTTCCGGATTTTAGCGCTTCCAGTGGTCCACGTACGCTGCATGATGATTGCAACGGTTCTGCAACCGCCAACTTTTGGAGGATGGCAATAATATATTTGAGTGATCTCGTCGACGGATAAGGGGTGGTCTTCAGATCTTCTGGCCGCCTCATATCGGCGCCTCTCTGCGTGGAACCCATTCCCACCACAGCCGCCCCCGCGCCGATACGATCCGGCCGAGCGGCGGCCGCCATGTTGGGCATGACCCCTCGTCGCCGTCCCCTCCCATGCGCCCAGCCCGTCGATTGTCAGCGGCGCCGCATAAAAGAGCACCGCTACCCACCCTTCGGAAACGTGCGTCGCCAGTCCCTCCAACCTCAGGCACCGCCGGCGTGTGGAAAATTCCCTGCCGCCCGCCGTCAAGGGTGGGTTGAAAACACCGCGGAAGACGATGCATACCCGCCACCTCCGCGGCGAACTCGCATTTCTTGCACCGCCACCGCCACCGTCTAATCTAGATCCACACTGGCTCCGCTTCAGTCGACGGTAGGTCAAGGTGTTCAGGCCATGGTGAAGGGTGGGGGGGGGGGGCCTGCCGAAGGCAAGCGTTCGGAACGGGAGGGAGGCATAGGGCGGGTGCGGAGCTTCGCCACGCGTCCGGTGTGGCGCCGACGTCTGCCGACTGCAGGTGTACCGCCGCCAGACAGACCTGTCGACGGAGCACACCAGGGCTCGCTGTCCTTAGGTTAATGCCGGCAGAAACACGAGAACTGGACAACCGGAGGCTGCGGCGGGGCGCCGCCGGAGAACGAGCAGCGCGGGGGAGGCCGTCCGCCGCGTGGCGGCTGCGCAACAAAAGAAAACGGCAACGATGAGAGCGCCGGCGGGGCGTGCGGGCGTGGTGCAGGGTCGCGTGTGGAAAAAGAAGACGTCAGTGAAGCACCAGGGGACGGCGAAGGGGTTGGTCACCGCCGCGTTCGACAGCGGCCTTCAAATGCCTTGAAAGCCGGCGGACAAGGAGCAATCGGTGCAATAAGGGACATGAACGTGGCAAGAGACGGCGTGCAGGTTTTTGCGGTCCGCGTCTCACCGCTCTGCGCGGAGCAGTGGCCGCCATCCCCCTTAGCCCGCCGGTGGAAAACGAATCTGAGGTCGTGCCGCACTGCCGCCGTCGCCTGTCAGAGTGCTTGCCCTTTCAACCCGCAATTATACCACCCGCGTACGCCCCGCGCTGTGGTCCATAACTGGCGTTGGAGAAATATGGCATATTGAGCGATTGTGGGAGCCTTCGTTCTGTGAACCGCCCCTGAATGGGCAGTGAGCCTCGGTTCTCACCTCAAAGTGTTGTGGCCACATGTTGGACCTCCCATTCACCGGCCTTCTTTGCACTGCAAGACCCCTCTCCATGTCAAAATAAACAAGACGGCATGTCGGGATGTGAAGAGGCGGCTGAACACCGCTTCATAAAGAGTCCCACAATAGCTACTCCCGGGCGGCCGCGTCAACGACGGCGAGGCGTGCCCCCCCCCCCCC
>ENA-ORXC01001408-ORXC01001408.1-marine-metagenome-genome-assembly--contig:-NODE-1408-length-14137-cov-3.706828_pt1 | contig 14137 bp, 9 predicted proteins | sample MGYA00237865_ERZ511478 | MGnify/ENA metagenome assembly ERZ511478 | reverse complement strand
CATGATGAGGGTTTTATTTTTGTAGGACCTCATCCTGAGGCTATTATGGCCATGGGATCTAAGGCCAATGCGAAGGGATTAATGATCTCGCATGGCGTACCTACTGTGCCGGGATACCAAGGTGCAGATCAGTCTCTAGAAAAATTAATGAGTGAAGCGGCTAAAATAGGCTATCCAGTCCTCTTGAAAGCTTCCGCAGGAGGAGGAGGTAAGGGTATGCGGATCGTCCACCAGCCTCAAGAGATCCAGTCAGCTATTGATATGGCTAAGAGAGAAGCTGAGAATGCCTTTGGAAATGGTGATATGATTATCGAAAAGTATGTGTCGTCTGGCAGGCACATCGAGTTTCAGATATTTGGAGATCAGCATGGGCAGGCGATTCATTTATTCGAAAGAGAGTGTACTATCCAGCGCCGATACCAGAAAGTGATCGAAGAGAGTCCATCTCCTATCATGTCGGCAGAGCTGAGAGCGCGTATGGGAGCAGCTGCGGTGGATGCAGCTAAGGCCCTGAACTATGATAATGCGGGTACGGTAGAATTTATATATGATGATCAGTCTGGCGACTTTTATTTTTTGGAGGTGAATACTCGACTTCAAGTAGAGCATCCTGTCACGGAGGAGGTCACTGGTCTGGATTTAGTCATGATGCAAATAGAATCTGCTCAAGGTCTGCCACTGCGGATAGACCAAGATGAAGTAAAGCTACTCGGTTATGCTGTGGAGGCACGACTTTATGCGGAGGATGCGACTAATCAATTTTTGCCTGTGACAGGAACCATAGAAAGATTCGCATGGCCAGAAGTAGATGGGCTGAGAGTCGAGACGGCAGTGAAGTCAGGATCACATATATCCATATATTATGATCCAATGATTGCTAAACTTATCGTTTGGGATGAGACTCGGCAGGGAGCTCATCGTAAAATGCTATATGTGCTGCGTCATATGGTCTGCCTTGGCATGACGACTAATCAGGATTTTCTTTGCCTTTTGTTTGAGCACCAGGAGTTGGCATCTGGTGATTATGACACCCACTTTATTCAGAATAAAGTCAATCTCGAAGATTTAGAAAGTCATGATGACCAAGCTTACATTCATGCAGCTATCGCAGCTACCCTGCACACTTGGCAGGACAGGAATAATGGAAGAAAGCTACTCAGATCTCTTCCATCTGGTTGGAGAAATAGCTTTTATCAACACCAACTGGAAACTTATACTGCAGGTAATCAGAAGTATCATTTGCACTACCGCGCACAAGAAGACGGATTCGAATTTATATATCTCGGAGTATCGTATCAGGTCAAATTAAAGTCAGTTGTAGAAGACCAGCTAAGGGCTTTAATTGACGGTATACTACATTCATTTACTATTTGCAGTATAGACGCGGAGACCTACGTGCATCATATAGAGTACGGCCAGATACGCCTGTCGAGGGATGAGCGTTTTCCAATGAAACAACAAGAAAAATTAAAAGGAGGCTATGAGTCTCCCATGCCATCTCAAGTCGTATCTATACTGGTCCAGCCAGGACAATCAGTACAAGCTGGAGAAGGTCTCATCGTTTTGTCATCCATGAAAATGGAGAATATAATAGAAGCAGCAGAAGATGGTACAGTCGCTGAAATTTATGTCTCTGAAGGTCAAAGTGTAGAAGCTGGATTTATGCTATTGAAAGTGGAATAATTCCGATGGATGTTGCTAATGATGTTACTCGTTAGTTCGATGCTATTACCATTTTATGATTTGCTACTTTTATCATCAGCGGATAGTATGCGAAGTCTGCTATGCTGGTATTTGAGTTACGAGCGCATATGATTGTAGATAAAATAAACAGGAACATGACTATATAAATGAATTCACTCCTTCGCCATTATTTCTATCTATAATATATCGGATGCGTTAATTGTTGAGTCATAAAAACTACTTTGGAGTAGATTACCAACTAGCTTTTTGTGTCAATATATTTTGTAAATCTATGTTGAGCGGTTCGCCTATATGATTAAAGTAAGAATCGCCATAATATTTTTTGAAGGAGGCTACGCCCTTTTCAGTCATGTGAGGCAGGATCATACCCCAAGCTATCTTTTCTGGATCTAACGGTTCTGAATCTCCTCTTAATGTCTTCTGCGACAGCCAATAGTAACCGACCATCCAAGTGGAAAATGCTAAGCTGCGATAGGCTCCAGCGAAAGGTTCTGGTTTAATATTTCCCAGCTGGATGGCGAAGGCGATGCTGTGCATATGGCTTTCGATGGACTGCTGAATCATAGTTCTGATTTTATCTTGCACAGCTGGATGTGTCGTAATTTGAGAATCCAAATAAATAAAGGAATACTCCTTTTGTATCGACAAATACAACTTGACCTCTCTATGCAAATTTTCGAATGAGGGCAGCTCTCTGACGATTTTGCTCTCGCGCTCTATTTTATGCCACATCTCGTCGACAATAGCTTGGAGTAGCTCATCCTTGTTCTTAAAATGATATGTGAGGTTTCCCCGACTGATAGACATTATCTGAGCGAGTTCCAGCAGATTAACAGCACCATATCCTTTGTCATTGAAAGCCAAGCGGGCCGCATCGATTATTTTATCTTTTCGCTTCATAGGACGCTGTAGTCCAGATTTTAATACCTGTCCAAATTTAGGCATTAGTGACTGAAATATGGTTCGCGCGATTATTTTGTTATGATGCTCTTTATAAATTGGTCAATATCATTTTAGTGCCCTTGAGGAATAGGGCAAGCCCAGCAGCTTAGCGCATTGCTTTCGCAGCTTCAAAAGTTGGCAGGCATTTAGATTGACGCAGCTGTGTTGGATGTTCATTTCCCTAAGACATTTCTCAGAATTGGTGCAGATAGCCTTTTGTTGAAAGATTATAATCTCAGCAATCTCATTATATGCACATTAGCCTTTACTGAAATTTTTTCTATCGCCGTCTTAGGAACTGACTGCGTAGCTTTTAGAAATATCTTAGAATAATAGACCACTCCCTAGGGTAGGCTCTTATAATGACGACTTATAAGTACAAAGCAAATTTTTTAAACCTTAATTTTAAACACACTCTTATGAAAAATCTTATTGCCATCTTCTGTTTACTTTTCCTATTAAGTTCATGTTCTAAGGATGATAACCCCCTCGTTGATGTTAAAATGACAATTTTGGAGTCATCCAAATGGAAGTCAGTATCAGTCACCATGAGTAATATTAACATGCGAACTACAAGAGGAGTCAACTCTCTGCAAAACTTTGATCAGATTACAGCAGAGGCAGCCACCGGCGAAAGCGTAAGCTTCGGACAATATGAGCACTTTGATGTTGCGGACGAAATGACTGAAGTAGCACCTTATTTTATCACGATTAGTGCTACAGATAATAATGATGTAGTACAAGACGTATTTATTGAGCGTTCTACTGGAGAGACCATAAAAGTAATGGATAGTGGAATGATAATAGTCAACAATGCAGAATATAATTTCGACTTCATCATCGACCCTGACAAAGCATTCGTGGCCTCTGATGACGGATTCAAACTGAGCTATGAAGGATTAGGTTTTGAAGTGAGCGAAATAGTGGATTAATTAACAACAGTGAATCCTGATATGCTATAGCAGTACCTTGTCTAAAATGGCAGGGTACTTTTACTAATAATCTATCCTTAACTCTACGTTAAAATCCATTGAGAATGTAAAATTGCCTTACAGCGTAATTTTTATACGGCAGTTCTATATTCTTTAAGTGAGCAGTTAAAGTAGTTGACAGCGATAATATATATATCTGGATATAAACAGTAATATGAAAAGCGATAAGGTCGTCTGACAGTAAGTTAAATGACCTCATCCGTGGATAATCAATAAATTTTATGGTTCCACTTTTCAGGACTTGTAACCATGACATAAGATGGAAAATCATTTGTTTATCCTATAAGCATTTGAAAAACTGCTTTAGCGCAAAATTTAAATGTGAAATATACTGATTTTAACCATCATAATTCCGAGGAAAAAAGGGTAAAGTTTCAATCAACTGGTATTTATAACTTGGATAGCAGAGGTGAACTTATAGAATATTGAGAGTAAATAAGACAATAATGATATTTTTACATAGTCGCAATACAGAGGAGAGTTGTCAACCATATCGAGTCTACCCATAATTAGCTAAACATTGGAAATTACTAAGCGAAAAAAATCAAGAGTACGTCAAAATTTTGTTCAGCCTGTACTGCACGTGAATAGACTAGACGGTATACTGAATGGATCGCGAAAGAAGCCCCGTACTGTTTCGATGGAGAAGAAAGATTATTCGATCTATTTCTTAGTTATCTTGGCACTCACTGTATTAGCATACGTCGGTCTGCATACTTGTTTTAATATCTATTATGAGGATGATAGTTGGACAATGTCTAATTCATATAATCTGGTTAATCTCGGCGTTGATCATGATTTATTATTTTTAGATCAAGACGGGGCATTTACAGGTCAACTATTTGGCAAATTGTATTTTACGCTAAACGGTTATTTTCTAAACGTAGTTGGCTGGTCTAAAGCTCATATTTTCTTATTTAACTCAGTATTAATATTTGGGGTTGCATGTACATGGTATAATATATTAGGGCGACTCCCGATTATATCGAGCTCGATATCGAAGTTTGTGCCACTAGTCATTCCTCTATTTCCACCATGTTTTTTCGCGGCCCATACCGGCAGGACTGACGCATTTACACTGCTCTTGATGTCAGTGGGATTTCTATTTTTTATCCGCAAAAACTATGTGTTGGCCGGATTTATTGGCGTGTTAGCTATTGAATCACACATTATGGGTGTTGTAGGCCTTTTCTACTACCTGTCATATTTTTTGTACAATCAGATATATGTAGTTCCAAGGCTCACTCCTTCGGCTGCCAGATGGGGTATAGTCAATAACATAATATGGAAAACTACAGCTGGAGCAGCGGCAGGATTAGCCGTATATGCAGCGTTGCATTACGAAGTATTTGACCCTAATTATTTATATCATACTATCAGCTCTAAGACTGACATGGTGTCGCCAGTGAATAATTATATACTTTCCTATTTCACAGATTTTGATTGGTATTATCATATTCCAGAATTTATTTTACTCATCGGAACCACGATTATTTACTGCCGACAGAAGCTGTACCGTGATAATCCGTTTTTATTTATTTTGATGATTGTTCTGTTGTGTTCGACCTTTATCACTAGAAGAGAGAATCGTAATTATTTTATTTATATAACGCCAGCTCTTCTCATATTTTATTTCCATACCTATCTTTCCATAGGGAAGTTGAAAACTTTCATAACAGGCTTATTACTAATATTAGCAGGTTATTATACAACCATTTATGTTGCTCATAATCACTATAAGTTTTCCGAATTTGTAAGCTTTGTGAAGCGGCATGCTACTCAAGGAGATTTGCCTATAGTGGGGATGCCGGATGTCTGGTTTGCTGCTATGGATCACACCTTCTTCCCGATTCATAATGAGCGTGACTTTAATAAGATAGAGCTAAGAGAGTTTTACTTAGTAGAGACTGATTACTTAGCTCACCGAAGTAGGGTATATGATCAAGTAAAGAGCAACATCTATCTAAATAACGACTGCCGCACAATAGCAGACTGGGGTACAGACGGAGGACATAAGGCTGCTGTATGTCACTGCAAAGCTAATGGAAAGGAAAAAGTTTCCATAGAGTATCAACCTTATCCTGGATGGAAGAAGGTGGTTCGAAATTTTATACCAGCGTCAATATTTTCTAAATAATCAGACCTGGATGAAATACAAAAACCTTCATACTTATTTAAATCTATTATGCTTCATCTTGACTGGGATCATGGGGCTGTCACAGGAGACACCTACAGGGCGTGTAACGGATGCTGATACTGGTGCAGGTCTGGCCTTTGCGACCTTAAGCTGTAATACTGATCCGAGTGTCGGAGTGACAACCGACATTGATGGATACTACGTATGGCCAAAATCAAGTCAATGTAAAATGATCACTGCTTCATATTTAGGCTACACTTCCAAGTCAGTAGCCGTAGGAGATGCAGGTTCAGCAGAATATAATATCCAGCTTTCTGTAGCAGGCGTACTAATGAATGAAGTACAAATCACAGCAGAAAAAGAAAAGTATGACAAATCTAATCCAGCAGTAGAGCTCATTAAAGACGTCATCTCACAAAGGGAAAATAATAGGCCGAGCAATAGAGAGTACTTAGAATATGATCAGTATACTGCTAAAAGTGTGGCGCTAAATAACGTAACAAAGGAATCATTTAAACAAGGCCTATTTAGCCGTCTGGACTTCTTGGATCAATACATAGATACCTTAGCTGACGGTAATCAGATTCTCTCTCTCTATCTAAAAGAGAAGGTGACTCACTACACTTATGCTCAAGGCCAAAAGGATAAATCCAAAGTGATAAACGAGCAAAAGACTGAATTGGATCTCAGGTATTTCGATCAAAACATAGAACAGATATTAGATTATTTGATTCAGGAAGTCAATGCTTATGATGACAAGTTATTTCTGGTCAGTAAAAGTTTTCAAAATCCAATCAGCACAGCAGGACTAAATATGTACCGCTATTATATCAAAGACACCATAGCAACCTCAACGGATACGATCATACAATTATATACGACCACAGCTAATAAAAAAGACATTGGATTTACTGGTGACATCTACATCAATGCAGCAGACAGAGCGATCCAAAAAATAGACTATAAACTGGACGAGCGAGCTAAGCTCAATTTTGCATCAGATCTGACGCTACAACAGCAATACAAGCAAGTCGAAGGGCATTGGATCCCCGAGCAAAGCGCTCTCCAAGCATTATTTACTTTTATGGATATTGGTGATGGCGTCATAGGTAGCAGTAGAGTCATCAATACTGCATTCCAGCTACATCGACCTACACCTGTATCAAAGGAGGTGGAGATGATGAGTCCTAGTCTCAGTGACCCTGAGCAAGAAGAAGGAGAATTCTGGATAAAATATCGGCAGATGACTGACGGCAATGAAGCTCAGGTGTTTGAGATGATTGATTCGCTTAATGCTAATCCTAAGTTTTCAGTATATAAAAAAGTTTCTGAAGCTTTAGTCACGGGGTATCTGGATTTAGGTCTTTACGAGATAGGCACCTTAGGCTCGACGTATTCATTTAATCCAATAGAAGGATCAAGGCTCCAATTCGGAGGTAGAAGTACCAATAAGTTATCTAAGAAAATAGAATTCCGAGGTTATATGGCCTATGGCTTAGGTGATCAGCGCCTGAAGTATCGCGCCGGCCTACTATATTCATTTAATGATGATTTTGACAGAAACCCTGTAAACGCTATCAGGTTTACTTTTGGCAGAGATCAGTATGCACTAGGCACTGAGCTTAAGACGGCTTACCAACGAAATATTTTGACTTCATTTATCAGAGGAAATAACCGACTGTTTGTCCAGTCCAAATATTATCAACTTACTTATGACAGGGATTTTGACTTTAATCTAAGGGTCATAGCTACTGCAGAGTACAATAGCCAGTCTGGCCGTGGTGATCTTTCATTTAATTACTCCACTGAAGATGACCCACCTCTGCTGAATCGGCCAATCAATACTGCGGTATTGAAGACTCACTTACGATGGGCACCACAGGAAAAGTACATTCAGATCCAAGATAAGCGCACACCAATCCATAGCAAGTATCCTATATTTGAATTAGAGTTAGAGCAAGCTATCCCCAACATAATGGCTGCTGAGACGAAGTACACCAGAGTTGAACTATTGATTTTCAAAAGAATGTATGCTTCTAAATATGGATACTCCGACTTTCTAATTGAAGGCGGTAAGTTTTGGGGCGAGGGCATTCCCTATCATTTATTATTCATTCCCCGAGGAAATCAAACATACTTCTACAAGCATCGAAATTTTAACATGATTGACTTCTTTGAATATGTAACTGATAGTTATGTCAGCATTAATTACAGGCATTATTTTGATGGCTTTATAATGAATCGCATCCCATTGATCAATAAGTTCGGACTGCGGTCGGTGGTGACAATGAAAGCTTTGTGGGGCACTTTATCCGATGACAATAATCCGACGCTACGTAAGGGTATTATCCAGTTTCCTGAAGGCATTGGAACGGAGGATTTTACGCTTGACGAAACTCCTTACGTGGAGGGCAGTATCGGTATCAGTAATATCTTTAAAGTGTTGCGTGTGGACCTTCTGAAGCGCTTCACTTATTTAGATAGCAGTTCAGTACCAAGTTTATTTGGGAAAAGGGGCTTGGCAGTGATGTTCAAATTTGAGATGAGCTTTTAGGGCAATTAATAAATCTTGAAGAGAATAGGATCATGCCCCAATTAAGGTAAAGCTCATATCTGGCTTAGAACCGACACCACTTAGAGATTAGACGATGGTAGATGTATCTTAATTTAAAACTATTCATAACTGAAAGTAATTATAAGAAGGATACTATGATTCGGATAAAAGCTTATACGTGAATAGAGAGAAAGTAATACACCTCAGACCAGAAATATTTAACATCTTGGATCATCGTGACAGCCATGAAATGGAGCAATATCAGTCCGATGTTTTACGTCCAATAGCCAAATTTCAGAATGAGATAATTCTACGTGGCTTCGATGTCTATCTGAAAAAATACCACCTAAAGCTAGAAGGAAAATCGATCAAGGATCAGGAGGAGATCATTTCTAAAGCTATGAAAACGAATAAAGAGCTCAGATGTTTCTATCAAGGAATGCTGGCTGGACTTATGACGACGGCCGAGTTTGATTTCTACGTATCTCGCCGAGCTGAGGTGCATAAACGGATGACCTCACTGCTGATTCAACGGATAACTTCTCAGATCATAATAAAAGTCGATTAGTTGTAAACACACTACATATTATAAAATTTAGTAATTTGTAAGTTTATTGTAAATCAGGCTTATGTCTTCTGAAAAGAAGAATACAAAACGTAATCAAAAAGTCAAGATAAAGCTGAGCATTGATGCTAAAGCTACTGGTACTTGGACAAATCGCAATATTTGGTTGGTCCGCCTAAGCATCATGCTCTTTGCTGTGGTCCTCTATGCGAATACACTGACACACGACTATGTGCAGGATGATGCGATTGTGATCTATGACAACATGTTCGTGACCCAAGGCTTTGCAGGTATCCCAGGATTATTACAGTATGATACCTTCTATGGATTCTTCAAAGAAGAGGGAAAAGCGAATCTAGTATCTGGTGGAAGATACCGCCCGCTGACTCCTGTGATGTTTGCAGTAGGTTGGCAAATCTTTGGTCATAATCCACTGTTAGGGCACTTGTGGAATATGCTACTCTATGGGCTTATAGGCATCCTGATATATGAGATAATCAGCCGATTTCAGCGCAGCACTGACGATATGAGACTCATCGGATGGCTAGCAGCTCTGTTCTTTATAGCTCACCCCGTGCATACTGAGGTAGTCGCTAATATCAAAGGCAGAGATGAGATCATGGCACTGTTAGGTAGTCTATTGTGCCTGTACGCTGTCATGAGAAGCATGAGGTCCAGTAACATGATTTGGCTCTGTACTGCCGCACTATCACTCTTCCTAGCAAGCGCCTCTAAAGAGAATGCAGTCACTTTTGTAGCAGTAATCCCACTGACTGTATGGTATTTCGGTGACTCCACTACAAGGCTAAAGAGCAGTCTGACTGCTGCAATAGCGCCGCTGCTGGGTGTGATTGCATTTATCATAATCAGGTCCAGCGTGTTAGGATTAGAGTTTGGAGCCGCCCCTTCGGAGCTGATGAATAACCCCTTTATAAAGTTAGTCAATGGACAATATGTGCCATTCGATTTAGAGGAGAAGTTGGCAACTATCATATTTACATTAGGTAAGTACATCCAGCTGCTTTTCTTTCCGCACCCCCTTACTCATGACTATTATCCTCGCCATATAGAGATTATGTCATTTGGTGATACGACGGTTTGGCTAAGCATTATTATGTATGCAGTACTGGCTTATTTCGCTCTGCGTGGACTCCGCGACAGAAGTATTTTGAGTTATTGCATTATATTTTTTATCCTGACTATTTCGATTGTCTCTAATATTATATTTCCTATCGGTACTAATATGTCAGAGCGTTTCTTATTTATGCCATCGGTAGGTTTTGCTTTTTTATCAGCCTACGTGTTAGTTAAGATAAAAAATAGACAAGCATTATTTTTCAGTTTAGCTGGGTTAGTGCTGTTATTATTTTCTATCAAGACGATCTCTCGAAATCAGGCGTGGTCATCCGATTACAATCTTTTTCAGACGGATAAACACACCTCGAAAAATAGCGCTAAGTTGAATAATGCTGTAGCTGGGGCCCTGTCCACTGCCGCTTTCAATGAGCCAGATGAGCCAACCAAAACCTTCATGCTGCAAGAGGCTGTGGCGCGTGCGCAGAAGGCCATAGAAATACATCCCTACTATAAAAATGCCTATCTCCTGAAAGCTAATTCACATCATTATCTTAAAGAATATGAGAAGGCAGCGACAGCCTATGAGCAAGCGTTGAGAATAGACCCAGGTTATGATGAGGCCATTAAAAATGCCGCAATTAATGACCGAGAACTAGGCAGGTATTATGGTCAGGTAGAAAATAATCTATCAAAGTCGATCGATTACTTAAAACGATCACTTCAAGTCATGCCTGATGATTATGAAGCGAATCGGCTGATTGGCACGGCGTATGGCTTTTCTGGAGAGGTGACTCAAAGCATTAAATATTTCTCAAAGGCTGTCAACCTCAAACCAAAAGTAGCCGGTGCTTATGTTAACTTAGGAAAAGCATACATGAACGATGGCAGATCAGAAGAGGCACAAATACAATTTAGCAAAGCAAAAGAAATAGATCCTAATGTCCGTATTGAATAAATTAAGCATCATCAGCATCTGTATGTGCCTGTCTCTGAACCTTAGTGCTCAGGACAAGTCAAGCTGGGTCAATCAGAAGCTCAACTCGATGAGCTTAGATGAGAAAATAGGTCAGCTCTTCATCATCAGAGCACACTCTAATTTAGGGGCGGATCACGTAGCCCAAGTGAAGAAGGAAATTAAAGACTACCATGTAGGAGGCCTCTGTTTTTTTCAAGGCAGTCCTGACAAGCAGGTCCAACTAACGAATGACTACCAGAAATTAGCAGCAACAGGTCTACTGATCAGCATCGATGGAGAGTGGGGACTGGGTATGAGATTTCCTGCTAATACCATCAGCTACCCCAGACAGCTGATGTTGGGCGCTATACAAGATAATCAGTTGATCTATGACATGGGCAGACAGGTGGGAAAAGAGATGAAGCGCGTCGGCATTCATTTTAATTATGCCCCAGTGGTAGATGTTAATAACAACCCAGAAAATCCAGTGATCAATAATCGATCTTTTGGAGAAAATAGCATAGAAGTAGCCGCCAAAGCTTACCACTATATGAAGGGGATGCAGGACGAAGGCATTATCTGTAGTGCCAAGCACTTTCCTGGTCACGGAGATACTGCTGTGGATTCGCACCATGATCTACCCATTATCAGTCATGATCGAGCCAGGCTGGATAGCATCGAATTACTACCTTTCAAGAGTTTAATAGACCAAGGAGTGGATGCGATCATGGTCGCTCACCTCCAGATCTCCGCACTGGACGATCGACCTAACCGACCTGCTACCTTATCAAAACCCATCATCACAGATCTGTTGAGAAGGGAGCTAGGCTTTCAAGGTATTGTAATCACTGATGCCATGGAAATGAAAGGGGTCACCAAGCACTACAAAAATGGCACGGCGGAGGTTGAAGCATTTAAAGCAGGAAATGATATTATACTACTTCCTGAAGACATGGGCAAAGCATTTTCAGCGATGAAGTCAGCCGTTGCCACTGGAGAGATTAGCGAATCACAGATAAATGCCAGCGTTGTGAGAATACTCTCGAGTAAATATGATTTAGGGCTGCATCGACCTCAATACATTCCGAATCAAAAACAAGTCATATCAGATGTTAACAGTGCTGCAGGGAGAGCACTACAAGCTAGATTGATTGAAAAATCATTGACGCTGGTAAGAAACGACCAGTCTGCTATACCGATTACAAATGCGCAAAATAAAAAAATTGCCTGTTTACATTTAGGTAGCCAGTCCAAATCAGTATTTCAGAATAGAATCGATAGCTATGCTCAGGTGACGCATTACACGATGCGGCAGCAGAGTCTGACTGATCAGGTGGAGAGCCTAAAGCGTAAAATGGTGGACTTTGACCAGATCATTGTCAGCATTGAGGATATGAGCAAATATGCGAGTAAAAACTTTGGTTTAGTTAAGTCTACCGTAGATTTAATCAATGCTCTCTCTGGGGCAGACAAAGAGGTCATCCTGACGATTTTTGGCAGCCCTTATGCGTTGAAGTATTTTGAGAGCGTACCACAAATCTTAGTAGCCTACGAGGATAATGCTGTGGCACAAGACAAAGCTGCTCAAGCGATATTTGGAGCCTACGAAATAGATGGGAGGCTGCCAGTGACGGCGTCAGCGGGATTTCCAGAGGGGCTGGGCTTATACTCACCTAATTTGCAAGTACTCGGATATGCCATGCCAGAAGAAGTAGGCTTATCATCAGATAGCTTAGCAGCTATTGATACGATTGTTGCAGAAATGATCAAATCGAAAGCTGCGCCTGGTTGTCAGGTTCTCATAGCTAAGGACGGTAAGGTTGTAATGCACAAGAGCTACGGTCATCACACATACAGAAAGAAGCAAAAAGTGAAACCAGATGACATATATGATTTGGCCTCGGTGACCAAGATTATGGCTTCTACGATTTCAATTATGAAGTTATATGAAGAGCAGAAATTCAATATTTACTTTCCGATCAGAAAGTATATTGCTGAAGCTGATACTAGTAACAAAGCGAATATCATCATCGAAGACATGCTGGCTCACCATGCTGGTTTAGCTGGTTGGATCCCTTTCTACAGACATACTTTAATACCAAATGTGAGGGCGCCTAAGGTCGATCCTAATTATTATCAACGTAGCACCTCTGATTTATTTGATATCAAGGTTATAGATAATTTATTCTTGAGGACAGACTATAGAGATTCTATCTGGTCACGTATTTTAGGCAGCAAGCTCCGGGAAAAGAGGAATTACCGCTACAGCGATCTCGCTTTTTACATCATGCATGAAGCTGTGCGCAATGTGACTGGTCAAGCCCTCAATGAATACGCCGATGATCAGTACTACACCCCGCTCGGTCTCAGAACGACGGGTTTTAATCCGCTGGACCGATTTCATACGAAAAGAATTCCGCCAACTGAAAAGGACAATTATTTCAGAGGAAAAGTGGTGGATGGATATGTCCATGACATGGGAGCTGCTATGTTAGGTGGAGTCAGTGGGCACGCAGGTTTATTTTCCGATAGTCATGATTTAGCAGTGTTGTCGCAGATGCTCTTAAATGGTGGGAGCTATGGCGGGCGTCAATATTTAAAACCTAAAACGGTCACTCAATTCACTAAGCGATTTCACAGGTCCACGAGGCGTGGTATCGGTTTCGATATGAAGGAACTAGATGAATCTCGCAAATTAAATATGTCAGAGAAAGCTCCAGCATCTACCTTCGGTCACCTTGGTTTCACAGGCACTTGTGTGTGGATGGACCCAGAGCATGACATCACCTATATATTCTTGTCCAATCGCACCTATCCCTCGATGAATAATAATAAGTTTGGAAGAAATGAGTACCGCCCCAGAATTCAAACAGTGATATATGATGCATTTATGGACAAAAGTAGAGTATCACATGGGACAGAGATTAACTAACTATTGGGTGTCTTCAACAATCTTCGGGATGTTCAGAAGAGTCTGATGATTGATGATGAATCTCGTCAGCTAATAAGAGTATTATCCACGCATATTCAGAAATAATCATATTTATGTGTGATATCTTGGTAGCCCAGTACGAAGTACTGGGACAGATAGTGGAGAGAGGCATTGGTCGGCGAGATTTTTGATAAAATCATGACAACCAATTTTTACTGTGACCCCGTTTTTCTTTGAGAATTAATTATCACAGTGTAACAGTTCCATACATATTATCAA
>ENA-ORXC01001406-ORXC01001406.1-marine-metagenome-genome-assembly--contig:-NODE-1406-length-14153-cov-7.424481_pt1 | contig 14153 bp, 18 predicted proteins | sample MGYA00237865_ERZ511478 | MGnify/ENA metagenome assembly ERZ511478 | reverse complement strand
GGTACAGTTTCAGCCAGAAATACTACACAGATAAATCTGTGAGAATTTCTAAGGTCTTCAACTAGTACTGTTCCCTCGGGAGTCTTGCCATAAATACTACGTATTTATATTTAATTTTATATTAAAAGACTAAAAAATAATGAAAAAGACAATTTCTATATTATTTCAATAAAAATCACTCTTTTCCACTTGTCCAAAAACTTAATGTTTCGGATAATTTTTCTTAACTGGATCTTGATGTTACCCTATGGTGTTTATTCTATAGAAAAGAGTTAATTTTTTAGGGAAGTCTAAAAAAATAATTAGCTTAATTATATAAAAAATATAGAAATTAAAAAACGTTGTAAAAATATTTTTTATGATTCATACTATGATTACTAAAGGAATTCAAGGTGGTCAAAGGTCATGTCTCAAAATGAAAATTTAAAGATTGCACAACGAGGTGCATATTTAAGTTTAGTCGTTTATATCATATTATCTATAGCAAAATATGTTACAGGATTCGTTTTTAATTCAGCTGCCGTGAGAGCCGATGCATTAAATAATATGACAGATATAGTTGTCTCTATTGCTGTGATTATTGGATTAAAAATATCAATTAAACCAGCTGATAGAAACCATCCATATGGCCATTTAAAATCAGAAAATATATCTACATTGTTGGTTTCATTTATTATCATGTTTGTAGGTATACAAGTTGTTATTGAAAATGCGCCAAGACTTCTAACACAAGATAAAAATGTACCGAGTCCAATTACTATTTTAGTAAGTATTATAAGTGGTTTAATCATGCTAGGTGTATTTTTAGTGAATCAAAAATTAGCAAAAAAAACTAAAAGTAGTTCACTAAAATCAGCCGCTAAAGATAATTTATCTGACAGTTTAGTTAGTATAGGTACAGCAATTGGTTTGGTTTTCACTCAGATTGGATTTCCTATCGTGGATATTATTTTAGCAACCTTACTAGGTTTGCTTATCATTTATACAGGATTTGGAATTTTTAGAGAGTCTATTTTTACATTGAGTGATGGATTTAATGAAAAAGATTTGGAAGAATACAGAAATGATATATTAGAAGTGGACGATGTGTTAGATGTTAGAAGTATTAAGGGACGTTATCATGGAAGTAGTATTTTCTTAGACGTTACGATAGTGGTAGAGCCCGATTTATCTATTAGTCAAGCACATTTAATTTGCGATAAAGTTGAAGATCATCTACATGAAAAGGGAATTTCTTCTGTATATGTACATCCCGAACCTAATATGAACGATAATTTAAGTAATGAGATACATAATTAAGTATAGAAATTTAAACAAAATAAGCGCCAAGCAGAAATCAACGTCGATTTCTGCTTGGCGCTTGTTATTATTTATATAAAGCAATCTTACCAATAACCGTTTGATTCACGGAAAGAAATAGCTGCATCAATTGAACCATAACGTTCTTTTGCGTAGTTAATCATACCTTTAGTTTGAGTAGCTACAGAACCATAGCCCCATGATTGGTTCGTTTGACCTAAACCATGATATTGTCCGTTTGAAACATCTGGATCACCGCCAGATTCTGGCATTACTACGCTATCCCATAATTCTTTTGTGCCACCTGCTTCTATAAATTCTTTATAGACATCACTTGATGATTCACTGCTTGATGATGAATCTTCACTAGATGATGATTTACTCTCCGAACTAGTGCTTTGTGTAGACGTTTGAGTTGTTTGGTAATTTGAAGAAACTGATGAAGACTTATCTTGTTGTTGGTTACCAAACGATTGATTTTGTTGAGGTGGGCATTGTGTTGGTTGATTATTTTCAGCTGCATGTGCTTGATGTGCTTCTAAACCTGTTGCCCCTATAGAAACTGTAGCGATAATTGCTAATATTGATTTTTTCATAATAGTTAACTCCTTTAGTGTGTGATTTCAATCAGACTTAAAAATAATCCCAAGGATATGTGTCTGTTCATATTTGAATGTGTTGATTTCTTAAGGTGTGTTCATACTATATCATCTATAGGTATTGCATAGGTTACATGAATATAAAAAGGTAATGACACACATTTTAGTTAGAATACAAGCATTTCAAATTTAAAAAGGAATATTTCAAAAGTTACAAAAACTAAAGCAAACGTTATTGATTGAAAATCTACAAGAGCGTTCTATAATAAAGATATACAGTAAAAATATAAATAGAATCATGTCATCATTTAGTAATGATTGTCATCTATTTTATATTTAAATCATTAATTGTATCAACTAGCATCCAAGTTAGTTTGTTATATAAATAGGAAGGTGTTAAATTATGCCAAAACTTATATTATGCCGTCACGGTCAAAGTGAATGGAATGCGAAAAATTTATTTACTGGTTGGGCAGATGTGAAATTATCTGAACAAGGAATTGAAGAAGCGACTACAGCAGGTAAAAAAGTATTAGAAAACCAATTAGAAATAGATGTTGCATATACTTCATTATTAACAAGAGCACTTGAAACAACACAACATATTTTAGCTCAATCTGAACAACAATGGATTCCAGTTAATAAAAGCTGGCGTTTGAATGAACGTCATTACGGCGCGTTACAAGGGTTAAATAAAGACGATGCTAAAGAGCAATTCGGTGAAGAACAAGTTCATCAATGGAGACGTTCTTATGATGTACAGCCACCAGCAGAAAGTGAAGAACAACGTAATGAATACCTAAAAAATAGAAGATATCGTCATTTAGATCATCGTATGATGCCATATTCTGAAAGTTTAAAAGATACTTTAGAACGTGTGGTGCCTATTTGGACAGATCAAATATCTCAACATTTATTAGATGGTAATACTGTACTTGTCTCAGCTCATGGTAATTCCATTAGAGCATTAATCAAATATTTAGAAAATGTTTCTGATGAGGATATTATTGGTTATGAAATTAAAACAGGTGCACCACTTGTTTACGAATTGACTGATGATTTAGAAGTTAAAGATAAATATTATTTATAAAATAAAAAATTAGGTCACTTACTGATGTTGAAAAGCATCAATAAGTGACCTTTTTTGTGGAGTAATTTAAATAAGAATTTAAGCATTTAATTATCTAACTTGATGCTTAATATGATTAGAAATTAAATATATGAGCATTGCAAAAACAGATATGTCTAATTATTTTATTTTTTTATGTTGTTTAATAATTTTTAAAGCACGTTTTCTCGTTTTAATGTTTGGGCTGTTCAAATTACGGCGTGCAGTTTGTAAATCAGTTTTCATAAAATGACCTCCTTTATGTAGTAATATTATGAATTAAAGTTTCGAAAATGTAAATAGTAATTATTACGATTTGTAAGAAAAAATTAATTTTAAACTAATAAAATGCATATTGCATATAACTTATGTATAATGTTGTGATAATTGAAAAGGAAAGTAAGGAGGAATTAACGTGACACTTAAAGCAAAATTGGTAATGATTATTACGATGTTACTAGGCGGCTTTTTTGGTTTACTAAATGAAACATTATTAACAACAGCTCTACCTAGTATTATGAAAGATTTTGATATCCAATATTCACAAGTGCAATGGCTGACAACCGCCTTTTTATTAACGAACGGCATAGTCATTCCACTATCAGCTTTATTTATTCAAAGATATACCACTAGACAGGTCTTCTTAATAGCTATTTTAGTATTCTTTATTGGAACAATATTAGGTGGATTTAGTCCTAATTTCACTATTTTATTAATTGCAAGAATTATTCAAGCGTTAGGTTCAGGTATCATGATGCCCCTCATGATGACTAGTATTTTAAATATATTTGAACCACATGAACGCGGTAAGTATATGGGGATGTTTGGTTTAGTGATTGGTTTGGCACCGGCAATTGGTCCCACTTTATCAGGATATTTAGTTGAATATTTTAACTGGAGATCATTATTCCATGTTGTTGCGCCTATCGCGGCACTCGTATTTATTATCGCAATTTTTACAGTTAAAAATGTAGGACAAATTGTTAAGGCCCCAATTGATGTATTGTCTATCATATTGTCTGTCTTAGGATTTGGAGGCTTACTGTATGGTACTAGTTCTATATCACACGATGGCTGGAACGATCCAATTGTATTAACCACTATTATTGGTGGCGTTATTTTAGTTGTGTTATTTATTTGGAGACAATCAAAACTCGAGGTCCCATTGTTAAACTTTGATGTTTTCAAAAATTCACAATTCGCAATTGGTATTTTAATTATGGCAGTAACGATGATTTCAATGATTGGTTCAGAAACTGTTTTACCTATGTTTGTCCAAAACTTACTAAATCGTACGCCTCTAGATTCTGGTTTAATTTTATTACCTGGTGCAATTGTAATGGCAATTATGTCATTTGCTTCAGGATCACTTTATGAAAAATTTGGTGCTAAACCTTTAGCATTAATAGGTATGTTAATTGTAGTCATCACAACTACTTACTTTGTTGTGATGGATGAAAATACAAGTTCGACAATGTTGGCAACGGTATATGGTATACGCATGATTGGTATTGCGCTTGGTTTAATGCCTGTCATGACACATACAATGAATCAATTGCCATATGAAATGAATGCACATGGTTCATCTATGACGAATACAGCTCAACAAATTGCCGGCTCAATAGGGACAGCAGTCTTAATTACAATCTTAAGCCAAGCTAGTAAAAACTATACGCCTAATATGAGTGATTATGATGGTATGAAACGCAGTGAAATGTTAGGTCAAATTAAAATAGATACAATGTTACATGGTTATCATGCTGGATTCTTATTTGCAGTTATTATTACCATAGTAAGTTTCTTATGTTCGTTTATGTTAAAAAGAAATGCTCAAACTCCAAATGATAAATAAGTGGTTGAAAGTTGAGATGACAGTAAGAATCACGAAACAAGTTATTGACTTCACACTCATTAAGGATTAAAATATTTTTATTCCGATTAGAATAATAAGGATAGGGGAGAAATGTTTAATGAAAAGACTATTATTTTGTGTCGTTGCATTAGTATTCGTACTAGCAGCATGTGGTAATAATTCTAGTAAAGACAGTAAATCAAGCAGTAAAGATGATAATACGATTAAAGTGGGTACAGAAGGTACATATGCACCATTCTCGTTCCACAATAAACAAGACAAATTAACTGGTTATGATATCGACGTTATTAAAGCAGTAGCTAAAGAAGAAGGACTTAAATTAAAATTTAATGAAACATCATGGGATTCTATGTTTGCTGGATTAGACGCAGGTCGTTTTGATGTTATAGCTAACCAAGTAGGTATTAATAAAGATAGAGAGAAAAAATATAAATTCTCTAATCCATATACTTATTCAAGCGCAGTGTTAGTAGTTCGTGATAACGAAAAGAATATTAAATCTTTTAATGATGTTAAAGGTAAAAAATTAGCACAAACATTTACTTCTAATTACGGTCAATTAGCAAAAGATAAAGGTGCTAAAATTACTAAAGTAGATGGTTTTAACCAATCTATGGATTTATTATTATCTAAACGTGTAGATGCTACATTTAATGATAGCCTATCTTATTTAGATTATAAAAAACAAAAGTCTAATGCTAAAATCAAAGCAATCAAAGGTGATGCAGAGAAAAATAAATCAGCATTTGCCTTCTCTAAAAAAGTTGATGATAAAACAGTTCAAAAATTCAACGATGGATTGAAAAAAATCGAAGAGAGTGGCGAACTTAAAAAAATAGGTAAGAAATGGTTTGGTCAAGATGTCTCTAAACCTGAATAGTGAGCAACTTCATGCATTAGACGCTGCAAAGCAAGCATTTGGACCAATGTTAGAAGGGTTAGTTAAATATTCTATCCCGATTACACTTGTTACATTCGTATTAGGTTTAATAATTGCCTTATTTACAGCATTAATGCGTATCTCTACAAGTAAATTTTTAAAAGGTGTAGCAAGAGTTTATGTATCGATTATTCGTGGTACACCGATGATTGTTCAATTATTTATTATATTTTATGGTATTCCAGAATTAGGCAGATTAATAACCAATGATGCTGATAATCAATGGACATTAGCTCCTGTTATAGCAGCAATTATTGGTTTGTCACTCAATGTAGGTGCATATGCATCAGAAATCATTCGTGGCGGAATTATTTCTATACCAAAAGGTCAAACAGAAGCGGCATATTCAATCGGAATGAATTACCGCCAAACTGTGCAACGTATTATTTTACCGCAAGCGATAAGAGTTTCCATCCCTGCACTAGGTAATACGTTCTTAAGCCTAATTAAAGATACATCTCTATTAGGATTTATCTTAGTGGCTGAAATGTTCCGTAAAGCTCAAGAAGTAGCTTCAATAACTTATGAATATTTAACAATTTATATTCTTGTTGCATTAATGTATTGGGTAATTTGTTTCATTATATCTGTAATCCAAAGTTTTTATGAATCATACATTGAAAGAGGGTATCGCTCATGATTGAATTATCGAATATTCATAAATCATTTAATCAAACAGAAGTGATTAAAGGTATTGATTTAAAAGTAGATCAGGGCGAAGTTGTGACATTAGTTGGACGTTCCGGTTCAGGTAAAACGACTCTTTTACGTATGATGAATGCACTTGAAATTCCTACTGAAGGAACAGTTTATGTAAATGGCAAGACATACACTGAAAAGGATAAAAAGTCACAAATAGAAGTTAGAAAACAATCTGGAATGGTATTTCAAAGTTATAATCTATTTCCGCACAAAACAGCATTAGAAAATGTGATGGAAGGTTTAGTCACAGTTAAAAAACAAAGTAAATCAGAAGCTAAAAATAAAGCGTTAGATTTACTTGAAAAAGTTGGTTTAACCCACGTTAAAGATCAACGACCACATGCATTGTCTGGTGGACAACAACAACGTGTAGCGATAGCAAGAGCATTAGCTATGAATCCTAAAGTGATGTTGTTTGACGAACCAACATCAGCATTAGACCCTGAACTTGTTAATGACGTGTTGAAAGTTATTAAAGATTTAGCACAAGAAGGTATGACAATGGTTATTGTCACTCACGAAATGCGATTTGCGAAAGAAGTTTCAAATCAAATAGTGTTTATTCATGAAGGTAAAATTGGTGAACAAGGTTCCCCAGAAGATATCTTCAATCATCCGAAAACGGACGAACTTAAACGCTTTTTAAATGTAATACAATAAATGACGATATAGAAAACCCAGTGAATTTAATTTCACTGGGTTTTTATATGTTATTAAGTTGGAAATAAACGTGCTATTTTCTTTTTTCAAGAAGTTCTTTTACTTGATAGAATACTGGTTTAATAGGTTTGATGAAGTCGCCAATATATTCATAGACATCAGCATTGAAGCCTTCTTTAAAGCGTTGCACACCAAAATCTTCAGCATTTTCACTAAAGTCGCCAGTGATACCATAGAAATTATAGCGATCAATGTTATGTTCTTTAGCGAATTTAATCATTTCCCATTGTAAACGATATGCACCCATATAAGGGTTATATTTTGGATTAGAACCACTTGATAAATAATATACTTCATGGTCATTATAAATATATATTGCAGCAGCTAAATTCAATACTTGGCCTTCTTGAGCAATTTCATCTTTTGTCTGATTGATTTTTCTTTCATTACTATCATGTTGTTGTTTAACTTGAGTATGTTTCGTTTTGTTTTTCTTAGAATTAGGATTTTCTTGTAACGCTGTTTCTACTTCTTGAAGTTGTTTTGATAATTCTTTATGTTTATCTTCTAGAGTAGTGAGATATTCTTGCAAATCAATATAAGCAAGTTTCAACATAGCTTGATCTTCGTATGTCTTTTGTAGCTCTTCGAAATAAGGTTTTTCACGGAATTTGAAACCGTGTTTTTCTTCTGCCATTCTGAACAAATCAAAGAACGTATCTGTTTCTTCAATAGGTAACGTTCTTACTTTAACACCCATTTCGTAAGTCTTTTTAATATTACGACGTGTTTGATAATCCATTTCTTTCATCAATTGATCTTCAGTTTTATCTTTTAAATCTAATACAGAAAGCCAACGAATTTGACTCATTGAATCATATCCAACAGTATAACCTTGATGTTTATAACCTAGGTCTTCCATTGTCTTAACAAATGCACGGTTATCGTAAGATGTTAAAATTTCACCGTCAGCATTTCTAACATTTTCAAGAATATATGGGTCTACAAGTACGTATAAACAATTATGTTTTTTTAAATATGATGTTAAAGATTTAAAGAAGAAACGAACAAGTGATAAATTTTTGAAGTCCATCACTGGTCCTCGGTGTGTATAAAAATATTTAAAGAATTTTAACGTACGTGCTTCTGTTAAAAGACAAGCAGCGATAACTTCATCTTGATCGTCTTTTACGCCGACAAGATGGACGTCTCCTTTCATCTCACTACGATTATCGTAATGGATACTTGATTGTGTATAATGTGAGAAATGTTCGGCTGTAAATTTACCAAACTCCTCTGATGTTAAGTTAACAAATTTCAATATATATCTTCCCCTCTAGAAATAGAACTATTAAATGAATCGTTAATATTCATATTATCAAATTCCTGCAAACATTACACATCATAACATAAAAAATAGCGTCATACTTTTGTACGATAAAACAAATACTAAGTATTTAATTAAATTTAAAAAAAGCTTTAAAATCGTTATTTTTACGTTAATTATTACTGTGATGCTATGAATTCTGTGATAAAATTTAAAGTGAAAGATGACACGGATTTAAAATAAGATTTCATATAAAGTGATTCATATTATCGGGAGTGAATATATTGAAGAAGATAGTGGCAGTTATTGCTGTATTGACGCTTGTATTAGTTGGATGTAGTAGCGGTAAGTATACTGACAAAATTGATAAAGCAGTTAAATTACAAGAAAAGAAACAATCAAAAATAGCTAAAAGAGATGCTGGCGACGAAGTTAAACACTTTGATAAAAAGGATGCTAACATTTATGTGTACGATAAAGGAAAATATGTCATTTTGGCTTATAAACCTTTAAACGATGATGAAGAAGTACATTACTACACTTATGAATTTAAAGGCAAGAAAGCTAAATATAAAGAAAATTTCAATTCAAAAGGTTATTATCAACAACATGATCCTGATTACAAAGAAGAAAATATGCATTAGCTATTAGTTATAAGGAGCAACAATGAAAAAGTTAATAGGAATAATAAGCGCATGTTTAATTGTTGTGTTAATTAGTGGTTGCGGTAAAGAACAAGAAAAAGCACCCGAGGCAACAAAAGATGGCAAACCACTTATCGTCATTTATGGTGACTTTAAATGCCCTTACTGTAAAAAAGTAGAGAAAAATGTCATGCCTAAACTCAAAGACCATTATTTAGACAAAAATAAAGCTAAAATTAAATATGTAAATATGGCATTTTTAGGTAAAGACTCAATAATAGGATCCCGAGCAGGGCATGCTGTCCAACAAATTGCCCCTAAATCTTATTTAGAATTTCAAAAATTAATGTTTGAACACCAAAAAGATGAAAAGAAACAGTGGATTACTGAAAAGTTGGTTGACCAACAAATTAATCATCTCAATATTACCTCAGATCAAAAAGAGAAAATTAAAGTGGAATATAAAACCAAGAATAGTCAATCATGGAAAGCAGCTTTAAAAGATAAAAAAGATACCAAAGAACATCATATTTCTACAGCACCTACAGTATTTATAAAAGGAAAGAAAATTGAAGATCCATATCATTTCAAAGAATATGATAAAGTCTTAAAAGAGAATTAATATTGAACTGCTAACAAAGCGTCCTGCTTTGCTAGCAGTTTTTTATTTCAAAAATAAATTGAGTATTCGAATAAATAAATTTAAATATGCATAAAGACATAATAAGTATATAAAAGTATAATCAGGTACTTGTTTTTTTAATAAAGAAGGTATATAATCATTAATCGTAATAATTACTATTTAGGAGAAGCGATATGAAAAAAAATCTAAGTTTATTAATTCTTATTCCTTTAATGATATTTGCACTAGCAGCCTGCAGCAACGATAGTGGTAACAACAAAGGAGATAAGCTCAAAGTTAGCACGACGGTATACCCACTTAAGTCGTTTACAGAACAAATTGGTGGAAAGCATGTTGATGTAAAATCAATTTATCCAGCAGGTACTGATTTACATAGTTATGAACCAACACAAAAAGACATGTTGAATGCAGCTAAATCAGATTTATTCATCTATACAGGCGATGATTTAGATCCAGTCGCAAAAAAAGTAGCTTCAACAATCAAAAATGATAATAAAAAATTATCTCTACAAGATAAAATTAGCAAGAACGATTTATTAGCAGATCACCATCATCACGAGGGTGAAGAGGAACATCATGGAGAAGAAGAACACCATCATGGTAAATATGATCCACATATTTGGTTAGATCCAAAAATGGACCAAACGTTTGCTAAAGAAATAAAAGACCAACTTGTGAAAAAAGATCCAGATCATAAAGAATATTATGAAAAGAACTATAAGAAATTAAATAAAGATTTAGAGAATATTGATAAAAATATGAAAGATGCTACTAAAGGTAAAAAAGGTAATGCAGTATTTATATCACATGAATCTTTAGGTTACTTATCTAATAGATATGGATTTAAACAAGTAGGTGTACAAAATATGAGTGCTGAAGATCCATCTCAAAAAGATTTAACTAACATAGTAAAAGAAATTAAAAAGAATAAAGTGGAATATATTTTATATGAAGAAAATGTATCAAATAAAATCACTGAAACGATTCGAAAAGAAACTGATGCTAAACCATTGAAATTTAATAATATGGAATCAGTGACAAAAGAACAACAAAATGAAAATGGACTATCTTATCAATCCCTAATGAAAGAAAATATTAAAAATATTAAAAAAGCATTAGATAGTAAGATTAAAGTCAAAGACGATGAGCACGAGCATCATCACTAATAGATTTACCCCTTAAACCTATATTAAGCACTTTAAAAGTTAGCCAAGCATTTAACTTTTGAAGTGCTTTATTAATAAATTCTTTAGTAACCATTTCTATATTTTGCTATGATTAAACTGGTTAAAACATAATGAATTAGGAGATGGACTATGACTATTAACATTGATAAAAATAAAATCATTTTTTCAAGAACATTTAAAGGTACAATACATGAAGTGTTCAATGCCTATACTCAAGAGGATTTATTTAAGCAATGGTTTCACCCTGCAGGCGCTTCAAATGAAGTATTTGAATTTAATGTCGAAGAAGGTGGGCACGCGTTTTTCGCAATTCATACACCTAGCATGACAAGTTACACTTTGTCCGAGTATAAAAAAGTTGAGAAACCGAATTATATAGAGTATTTAGACTTCTTTGCTACACCTGATGGGGAAAAGGATACAAGTATGCCAGGTATGCATATTGTTATCGAATTTAACGAAGAAAAACCCAATCAAACAACAGTAACATCGACGTCAGTCTTCCCAACAGAAGATGCTGCTCAACAAGCGCTTGATATGGGTGTCGAACAAGGTATGAATTCAACATTAGATCAACTAGAAAAATTATTAGAATCATAATTGTTAACGAATTGTACCATTTAGTGTTGGATGAGTGATGTATAATATAGGTATAAACAAATCAAAAGAAGAGGTAGATTTTAAATGAAGAAAAGATATCTTATTGTATTAGTATTATACTCATTAACACATTTAGTCTCAGCTATAACTGTTAGTTCAAAATGTATATCTAATCGTTATTTACGCTTTGTATTAAGAACATTATTAGGATATGGTATTTTTGCTACAGGATTACATTACTTTGCTAAATTAAAAAGAAAAGCAAAATAATGTATTAATTACTAAATATAAGAATATTAGCTACCTACGTCATAGTTGTTGATGTAGGTAGTATTTTTGCTATTTATCAAAATGAAAAGTAGATTGATAATAGTGAAACTTTAATTTTTAGTAGATTTACCTCTATTTTTTATCTTTAATTCCACATATAATAAGTGTGGTTAGAATAAAGAGTGAGATATTTATGGAGGATAGAAATGATAGAAAATCGTAAAAGCACTAAGGATACATATGTGACGAAAGAGATTATAGAAACAATCGTCGGCCAAACACAAATGAAAGAAGTGATGGCTGATAAAACACCTATGAGATATGCTTTAAAATCAATGATGGCTGGTTTTTTGTTAGCCATTGTTACTGTGTTTATGCTTGCCATTAAAACACAATTTGCATCTACACATATTGATGGGTTGATTAATTTATTAGGTGCTATTGCATTTAGTTTAGCCTTAGTATTAATCGTATTGACCAATTCAGAATTACTTACTAGTAACTTTATGTATTTAACTGTAAGTTGGTATTATAAAGCGATTCGCTTAAATAAGATGATTTGGATATTTACATTTTGTTTTATTGGCAACATTATTGGGGGCATCATTTTATTTTTCTTAATGAAATATGCACATATTATGACTCCAGAAATGACAAGTGCATTAACTGAAACAGTACATAAGAAAACAGAAGCGTCCACATGGTTAACTATTCTAGTTAAAGGTATTTTCTGTAATTTCTTCATTAATATTGGAATATTTGTTTCTATGCAATTTAAAGAAGGATTGGCTAAAGCGTTCTTTATTGCATGTGGCGTTGTTGTTTTTGTATTCATGGGATATGAACACGTTGTTTTCAATGCAGGACTATTTTCAGGGATGTTATTTTTTAATATAGATGCCTTATCAGGTTTAGGTGTTTTGAAAAATATCGTATTTGCTTTAATTGGTAACTACATTGGTGGCGGTATTTTTGTAGGATTAGTCTATGCGTATCTAAATGGCCACAGAAATCAATTAAAATAAATTGATAATAAAGCGTAAGCGTTCATAATAAACATTGAACGACTTATGCTTTTTTTAGAAATTAATGTAAGCTGAATCAAGTTAATTGACTATATACTCATTTCTTTTTACGCTTAAAATCATGAAATGAGAAAAATGGGGACGTGAATAAGATGAGTAATTTCAATATAAGAATTGCAAACGAGAAAGACACTAAGGAAATTCACCAATTAATGTATGATGCTTTTACACCTTTAAGAGAATTAGGTATAGATTGGCCATCAGTCAATGCTAGCGTTGAAATGGTCAAAGATAATATCAAGAATAATACAACTTTCGTATTAGAATTAGATAATACAATTATTTCAACAATTACGGTTCGTTATCCGTGGGGAAGTGTTAGAAGTATTTCTGGCTATCCGTTTGTATGGTGGTTTGCAACTAAACCAGAATTTGATGGACTAGGCTATGGAAGTCAGTTATTGAAATATGTAGAAGAAGATTTTTTAAGAGATACATTAAAAGCAGCAGCGGTGACATTAGGTACGTCAGCACGTTTACATCCATGGTTATTAAGTATTTATGAAAAAAGAGGCTATGAAATTTATGCAAAGCATGAAAATGACGATGGCGATTTAGGCGTTATCATGAGAAAAATTTTAATTCCTGAACGCTTTGAAGAAAAAATATTAGGTCAACCGCCATTTTAAAATTCAAAAGCTCGGAACTAATAAGTTCCGAACTGATTTGTCACTAGTTCATGATAAAGTGCTTTAGAATCTTTATTCATTTTGGATTCATAATTTTGAAAACTCTTTTTCCATACAAATGTATAAGACGTTTGATTTTGTGAAAGCCACATCATTCGTATACTATCGTTAAGTAATTTTTCTATTTTACTACCAGAAAATACAAATTGTGTATAGTCATATAAAATGACTTTCAACATTATTTTAGGATGATATGATGTGGCTCCACGATGATGTTTGAATTCATCGAATTCATTATGTAGAATAGTTTCAACGATTTTATTAACATGTCGTGACATATCATTTGTGGGGATAAGAACTGAAGTTTCCATTAGTAGTGTAAGTTGAGTCATGTTATGATCTTTATACATAAGGTATCTCGTTAATTTTGTTGAGTGATGTTTATTAAATTATACGAAGGGGCCTTATTTTTTTAAATTGTTTTGGTGTAAAATTACATATAAATACGATGTATTTTGGCGAGACTCTTGAGGGAACAGGACAAGCTGAAGACTACAGGCTGAAGCTGTCCCCTAAGAAAGCGAGCC
>ENA-ORXC01001405-ORXC01001405.1-marine-metagenome-genome-assembly--contig:-NODE-1405-length-14162-cov-59.094285_pt1 | contig 14162 bp, 16 predicted proteins | sample MGYA00237865_ERZ511478 | MGnify/ENA metagenome assembly ERZ511478 | reverse complement strand
AAATACAGAGGTACTAAACTAGATATAGACTCAAAACTCTCTTATTACCCCTACGACTGGACCCTAAATGATGTCAAATAATGACATCATACTGAGTCTGCAACGTTTTACGTGAAAGTTGTCATAATACTAAGGTTCGTAAAACAAAACCCTCTAGTAGGCTCAGTTTTTTAAAGTTTACAAGACTTTCTCACTCCACTACTTGCTCTTACTGAGTGGAGTGAAGAGAGCACAAATAATAAATTTCCAACCTAATATTTAAAAAAAATGAAACATTTTTTAATGGGCGCGCTATGCCTAATCGCTACCACTATTTACGCACAAGATATTGATGATAACGAGATAGGCGGCTCTGTCATACAGACGCTTACACCATCTAAGCTTATTGCAAAAGGACAATATGATATCAAGTGGTTTAATAATTTGTACACGCAAACAGAAAGTACATTTACAGATGGTGATGAGCCTAGACAATCATTTTTTACATCATCACTTGAAGCTTTTACTGGAGTGTCAGAAAATAGAAGACTCAACGTAGGTGTAATTTTAGAAGTGCGATCTAATGTAATAGGCGGTAGAGATGCGCTAGATGTCTTTAGTTTTGACGGAGAGCGAGGCACCGCTCGTAGTGGTCTTACTTCTATCGCTCCTGCGGTAAAGTTTGTTCCTTTTGCATCTGTAAATAACTTTTCAATTCAAAGTTCGCTATCTATACCACTTATAGATCAAGAGACAGAGCAAGGAGTTTTTCTTGACCAAAAAGGATTCACGTGGCAAAACCGTTTCTTTTTTGATCACACCTTTGCAGGTGGTGACTGGCAAGTATTTGCAGAGCTTAATTCTGAGTTTAATTTTGGAAAAGAGGCAGAGCAAGATGAAAACTTTGACACCGTAGACGGCAGCTTTGCAAATAATAGTTTAAATCTTACACCAGGGGTGTTTTTAAGTTACTTCCCTAGTGCTAAGTTTACCGTTCTAGGCTTAGTACAGCACTCACAGCGCATAGATCTAGGTAATGATTTTGAGCAAGACTTTACCGCAGTAGGTGGAGGCGCAAAATATCAACTCACAGATGAGCTCAACCTCGAGGCTTTGTATACCAACTTTGTAAGAGGCAATAATACGGGACTAGGTGAGACTTTTAACTTGGGACTACGAGTTGTTTTTTAATATAAGCATCTACTAGATTTGACGTATACTTTATAATCTAGAGATCGCTAGACCTGACCATTTATAAAAGTGGTCAGGTTTTTTTGGTTTACTGCATAGAAGCCTATCTTTAATTTCTTGAATTGATACTAATGATAAAAACAGTTTTACAATCTCTCATAATCATACTGGTCTTACAAGCGTGTAGTGCTCAGCCAGCTCCAGAGCAAAAGGTTAACGGTATAAGTTTTGTGGCAAATCGCTCTCCAGTAGACAGCAGTCACGTGGCACCCGTTATTGATATAAACGCAAACTATGCTGCCGTAATGCCCTTTGGCTTTGTGCCGGCACTAGATAAAGCGCAAATCGTATATAATACAGATAGACAGTGGTATGGTGAGACTAGAGAAGGCGGTCGTAATTATGTAGCACAACTTCACGATAAAGGTATAGATGTAATGCTCAAACCCCAGATATGGATACGTCGGGGTGAGTTTACAGGTTACCTCAAGATGGAGACAGAAGAGGAGTGGCTTGCACTTGAGCAATCGTATCGCGATTTTATAATGGATTATGCCACACTTGCTCAAGAAGAAAATGCAGCAATATTTTGCATAGGCACAGAGCTGGAGCAATTTGTAGTAAATAGACCAGCTTTCTGGCAACAGCTCATAAAAGATATCAAAAAAGTATACAAAGGTAAGCTTACGTATGCCGCAAACTGGGATGAGTATAAACGTACACCCTTCTGGCAAGAGCTCGATTATATAGGTATAGATGCTTACTTTCCAGTATGTGATGATCAAACACCTACTGTGGAGTGTGCTATAGAAGGCTGGACAAAATGGAAAGAGGAGATTTCCGCTTTCGCGAAAGCGCAACAACGCAAAGTATTATTTACAGAGTATGGCTATCGCTCTGTAGACTATACAGGTAAAGAACCCTGGCGCTCTGACCGAAGTATGACTCAAGTAAATCTAGAAGCGCAAGTAAATGTTACAAAAGCACTTTATGAAGCCGTCTGGGATGAAGAGTGGATGGCAGGAGGCTTTTTATGGAAATGGTTTATACATCACGACCGTGTAGGAGGACCAGAAAATAGCCAGTTTACACCTCAAAATAAACCAGCTCAAGATATTGTAAAAGAATACTACGGTAGAAATTAAATACGATAGCTCCTGCAATGTTTACGATTAAGAACCGACAGACCCATAGTATCGTAAATAAGCCTATGAAACAAATTATATATCTATGTCTGTTCTTGTTGCCTTGCCTTGTTTATGCTCAAAAGCAGCAAGTAGAAAGAATCACTTTTAAAGGGTTAAAAAAAGTAGATGAGTCACTGTTGAGAAGACTCATAAAAACAGAAGTAGCATCTCCTTATGACTCGCTTAAAGTAGCTACAGATGTAGAGCGATTTAATAGACTTCCTGCTATTGCAAAAGCCACCGCTACTATAGCTGAGGTACGTAATGGTGCTATAGAAGTCACTTATGATATTGTAGAAAATTTTACAATTATACCGGGTATACGTATCTCTGAGGCAAATGATGGAAGTTTTGCCTTTAGACTCAGTGTATTTGAGTTTAACTTCTTAGGCCAGAGCCAGATTGTGGGTGGCTTTTACCAGCGTGATGTTTTTAATTCTTACGGAGCTTACTGGGAGGCCCCATTTTTATTTACAAACAAGTTAGGGCTAGGTGTAAATTACATTAAAGATGTCACCTTTGAGCCCATTTACTTTGATACAACTACTCTCAATTATAAAAAAGATAGAGCGGGAGCTGAGATTTACGGACTTTACGAAATTGACTTTCACAACAAAGCAGAGCTAGGGATTAATATTTTTAAAGAGCAGTATGCTGCAAACGATACAGAGATAGATGCTACTTTTCCAAACAATCTAGAGGCTTCAAAAATTGCTGTGCGAGCTGAGTATGAGACAAATTTTTTAGACATAGATTATCAGTATGTTTCTGGTTTTAGAAACTTACTTGATGCGAGATATATTAATGGAGGTGAGGGCTTACTTGACGACTCTTTTATAGGAGTTAATACAACCGAATATTTTAAAAGAATAGGAAGTAAAGGTAACTGGGCAAGTAGATTACAATTAGGATTTGCTTCTTTTAATGAGTCTGAGTTTGCGCCATTTACTGTAGATAATCAGTTTAACTTACGTGGGGCTGGTAATGATATCGCGAGGGGTACGAGTTTTATATTTATAAATACAGAGTACCGCCACACGCTGCTAGAGAGAGGCTGGTTTGTACTACAGGGTAATGCCTTTGTAGATGGAGGAACCTTAAGAGAGGCAAGGCAACCGCTAGATAATCTTGTAAGTGGTGATGCTCTTGAGGTATACTCTGGAGTAGGGGTGCGTTTTATACATAAACGTATATTTAATGCTGTTATAAGACTAGATTATGGCGTAGGGCTAGGGGCGTCACAAAACAGTGGTCTTGTCTTTGGGATAGGACAGTATTTTTAATAGGTAGAGAGATTCTTTTATAATGATGTAAAGTGTTGCGGAGAGTATTAATTTTAATGGTATGTTGCATTACCGCTGTACAGCTTTCTGGACAAGAGGGTGAAGTGCTAGACCTTAAAGTACAAGGCACAAAAAGACTTAAGCCTAGTTTTATAAAACTCATAAGTGATATAAAACCGGGAGTTGCATTAGACTCTGCAGTGATAAATCAAGATATAATACGCCTTAAAAGACTTCCAGCAGTTGCTCACGCTTATTTTCAAGTTTTTAAATCACACGATAACTTTTATAATGTTTTCTATAACGTAGAAGAAAATATCACAATAAACCCGCAAGTTAATTTCTACACGACTAATGATGATGAGTTTGCATACAGGCTAGGCCTTTATGAATATAATTTATTAGGAAGAAATATAGGTTTTGGAGGGTTTTATCAGAAAGATATTTTTAGCTCGTATGGTATAAATTTTAGAGCGCCTTTTTTATTTAATAACAATGTAGGACTTGCGATAAACTTTCAGAGTCTTACTACTCAAGAACCTGTGTTCTTAGATAATGGTACTGCAGACTATAAGTATAACAATACTTCCATAGAGATTTTAGGCCTATATGCTTTTAACTTTAAGCATCGTGTTGAGTTAGGTGTTAACTTCTTTAATGAAGATTATTTATACCTTAATGGAGCCACAGATGTGAGCGTGCCACAAGCCTTTAATGTAGATAAAATACTGCTTAAAGGAATTTATGAGTATGATGCTCTAAAGTATGACTTTCAGTATGTGAGTGGTTTTAAAAGTACTTTTAATGTACAATATGTACAGGCTAATGCGGTGACATTACCAGATTTTACCATCTGGTGGAATGATTTTAGATATTTTGCTAGAATACGAGATAAGGATGGTATTTATGATGGAAACATCGCAACGCGATTGCGTCTAGGTCTTGCTACAAATGCAGATTCTCCTTTTGCCCCCTTTTCTGTAGATAACAATCTTAATATACGAGGTGTAGGTAATACCATAGATAGAGGCACCGGTGTGGTAGTACTCAATGCAGAGTATAGACAAACGCTAGCAGATCGAGACTGGTTTACAATACAAGGAGTGGGCTTTGTAGATGCTGGCTCTTGGCGCAATCCCGGGGGAGATTTTGGTGATTTTGGTGATGATCAAAATTTACGAGTTTATCCAGGTCTAGGTCTTAGGTTTATTCATAAAAAGATTTTTAACGCCACTTTTCGAGTAGATTATGGGTATGGTGTTACCTCAAATTCCACTAGTGGATTTGTGTTTGGTATAGGGCAGTATTTCTAGTCACGTTTGTTAAACTCAAAACAATTGAGATAATATTAATAAGATCTCATAAGTAGTATTGTAGATTTATATCAGTATTAACAACAAACCAAAAACCAATGTCACTAATAACCATTATTCTAAGTATTCTTTTTCCGCCACTAGCAGTTGCACTAGAAAAAGGAGCAGGAAAAGATTTACTCATAAATATCTTACTTACTCTATTAGGCTGGCTTCCCGGAGTGATTCACGCCTTTTACGTAAACAGTAAATAAGAGCAACACATATATTACAACCGCCCGCTACATAAGTAGCGGGCTTTTTTATTTTATAAAGACTTGTAGGAGTTTAATAGATATAGGTACGCTTTCGCGAAAGCGTAAAAAAACCTTTTAAAAATAGTAGGTTTTAGACAAACTATAGCAGACATTTTTTCGTAGGTTTAAAAAACCATTACAACCTACATCTATGCGCATCATTACTATTGTATTTGTACTTCTTTACGGCATTTGCACTACTGCACAAGAAGATAAAGTAAGACCTTTTGATGTAGAGGCAGACCTTTTTGGCGGAACGATTTTAGAACATAATCCAGATATCTCTCACCTTATTACAGAACATCCTACGGGGGTGATGCTGGCATATAACCGAAAGACCTATGGTTTTGAACCCTGGGAGCGTCGTTACAACTTTCCAGATGTGGGGTACACCTTTGTGTATCAAGATATGAAAAATGAGTATCTGGGAGAGCTATATAGTGCTTATGCGCATTACAACTTCTATTACTGGAAGAGGCGCTTACAGTTTAGAATAGGGCAGGGTCTCGCGATTGCTACAAAACCCTATGACAGGGAGACTAATTTTATAAATAATGCATATGGCACTACAGTCTTGAGTAGCACGATGCTTAAGTTAAGCTATAAGAAAAATAATATTTTTAAAAATATAGGCTTTCAAGCAGGGGTGACTATTATACACTATAGTAATGCAAATCTCAAGGCGCCAAATAATTCTACAAATACGTGGGCGTTTACTGCAGGATTAAATTACTTCCCAAAAGCGGCCGAGTTTCCCGAGTATATACCTATGGGAGAAAAAACTCCTTATAAAGAACCTATACATTTTAACTTAACACTGCGCGGTGGAGCAAACCAAAGCGATATAAACAACTCACCACGCTATGGTTTTGTTACCATTACTGCCTTTGTAGATAAGCGTGTTAATCACAAATCTAGCTTTACGGCGGGAGTTGACGCATTTTTTGCAAATTTTTTAAAAGAGCTCATACGTTATGAGTCTATTGCATATCCAGATGGTGATGTCACGGGTGAGGAAGACTGGAAGCGTTTTGGGATTTTTGTAGGACACGAGCTGCACTTTAATGAGCTTTCTTTTGTATCCCAATTAGGATATTATGTGTACTACCCGTATGATTTTGAAGGGAGATTTTACAATAGGTTAGGTTTAAAAAGAACCTTTGGAAAACACCTTGCAGGGAGTATGGTCGTAAAGGCACACGGTGCAAAAGCAGAGGCAGTAGAGTTTGGTATAGGATATAGATTTTAATAAGATGAGACACTCCATTTATATAGCTAGTATAATAGTAATCATTGTAAGCATCATTTCTTGTGATACAGAAGACACACTTACGTGTCTAAAAACCACAGGCGATATCATTACACAAGAGTATGATCTTACAGATTTTGATAGTATTACCATCTTTGAACGTGCTCAACTCATAGTGACAGACGCTCCAGATATCTCGGTAAGACTAGAAACTGGAGAAAATTTACTTGAAGATTTTGAAATTCTCATAGAGGACAATACACTCAAAATTAAAAACACGGCTTCTTGTAATGTTATACGTGATTATGATACATCAAAGGTGTATGTGAGTCATCCCGATTTAAAACAGATACGTAATAGCAGCGGGCAAACGGTAGAGGCAGAGGGTGTCTTGACCTGGAACTCACTCAGGTTAATAAGTGATGACCTTATAGAAGAAGACTTTTATCATAAAGATGGTGACTTTAATCTTACACTAGATGCAGAAAATGTGCTATTACAATGCAACGGATTGTCTAATTTCTTCATAAACGGAAGTGTGACAAATCTTACCATAAATTTACTAGATGGTGATAGTAGATTACCCTTAGAAGATCTTGATGTTCAAAATGTCTCTATCTTCCACAGGGGGACTAATGATGTGATACTAGCACCACAATTATCTATAGTGGGAGAATTACGTAGTACGGGTAATTTGATTTTAAAAAACACACCACCAGTTGTTGAGGTAGAAAACTTCTTTACGGGTGAAGTTATTATTGATTAATTATTCTTTCGCTTAAAGCGAAAAAAAAGCGCCCCAGTATGGAGCGCTTTGTATAATAAAATCGAAGTAGTTCAGACTATATAGTTTCTACCACTTTATCTAATGCGATTCTTGATTTTGGATTTTTGCTAGGTTGGTTAAAATCCTCTTCATCTCTATATCCTATAGCCACGGCAACTAGGGTTGCATAGCCATCGTTTCCTATAATCTTGTCATAGTTTGCAGGCTCTATTCCTTCCATAGGGGTAGCATCTATGCCCATAACCGCACAAGCACTTAGCAATACACCTACAGAGAGATATACTTGCTTATCAAACCAAGCAGTAACCTGTTCTTTAGGTAGCGGTTTTAAGTTCTCATTATAATAATCTACCATTCCTTGTGGTAATTCTCTCTTTATTTGCTCTTCAAAAAGTGATAAATCATCTACTCTACTAAAAACAACTACAGTATCACTCTTAGTTACTTTCTCAGTGTTTATCCAAGATACTTTAGAGAGCTTCTCTTTTGTGTCTTGATCAGAAACAAAAGTAAATTTCCAAGGCTGGCTGTTTATAGAAGAAGGACTTAGTCGTAAACTTTCTTTAAGCTCTTCTATGTGCTTAGGATCTATCTTTTTTGTCTCGTCATACACCTTTGTGGTGTAGCGCTCTTGCATTGCATTTATAAAACTCATAACGTTTATTTTTTTTGCTGTATTAAGTATTTTAGTAAAAGTATATACAGTTATATAGCTTTGCAAGAACAGCCAAAAAGTATAGGTTTAATTTAACACATCGAGATGTATGTCTTTAAAGGAGAAAAGACTCTTGCTGTACAAGTCTTATGATGGGAGTGATAGGAGATAAGTGGTAAATGGTAATCATTTATCACCTTATAGAAGGTCCATTACGATATAGTGAGTTACGCAAGCAAATGCCTTCTGTGACAGAGCGCACACTTAGCCTACAGCTCAAAACACTAGAGAGTGATGGTATTATAGATAGAAAGGTTTATACTACTAAGCCACCACTTAAAGTAGCGTATAGCTTACAGATTTAGGAAAGTCACTTATACCACTTATAAACGCAATTGCAGACTGGGGCCGCAAAGCAGATGAGGCATAAACCTGTTACGATATCTTGTTGAGATAATATTTGTGCAAATCTTCTGCACTAGCGCCTAGCCATTTGCGCACATAAATACTCCAGAAGTGAAACTGTAATTTCCAGATACCATTTTCCTCATAACGACGTGCAGAGGTTGTGAGCCATTCTTGAATAACGACAAATTTACGTCGCGCATATAACTTATTTATTAGGTCATTATCCTCATAAATAATATATCGCTCATCAAAGCGGCCCAGTTCTTCAAAAAGAGCTTTGGTAATAAACTGGCTCTGGTCACCGCCACGGCACGCCCGCCACTTAAATTTTGTAAGCCAGCCAGCTAGCTGTAGCCACCAGTGATTAGAATCAAACTTCATTTTAAAACACCCTGCAGGATTACCTTGTGTGACCTCTTTTAAAATGAGTGCATCATAGTTTTGAGGTGGGTAAGAGTCTGCGTGTAAAAAGTAAAGTATGTTACCTGTAGCTTGTATGGCTCCCGTATTCATCTGTCGTGCTCGACCTTTTTGAGACGTGATAATAGATGCCGTTTTACTAAGCGCTGCATATTGAGTGACTTGAGTGACAGTGTCATCACTACTGCCACCATCTACAACGATGATTTCGTGTATATAATTTTGAGAAGACGCCTTGTTTTCTAGGTGAGTGAGCAATGCACATATGGTCTCAGACTCATTAAGAACAGGGATAACTACAGATATAGAATTCATTAAAGATGTATCTTATTCTAAATGTACGCAAAAACACCTCAATCAGTTTTACTTTATTGCTTATTTAAGCCCCAATCATATTCCTTAAACGTGACAGGTGTACCAGTCGCAACCTGAGTATTTGCATATTTATTTATATAGGGTAGTAAGCTTTTATTTGATCCTCTATAAAAGTCTTCTGTGTAAAATTTAAAAATAGAAGAAAGCACTGCCGTATTTGCGCTAATGTCATTTTTTGAACTATTGATAAACTGCTTAGTTGCTTTGTCAAGTTGCTCATTGATTTTAGCAGCAGTGTACGCCTCACGCAGTAGCGGTGGGCAAGAGATAGATGCACAGTTTATAGCAAAATGTATTCTAGGCTCATTCATCTTGCGTAGCACGCCATTTTCAATGCCACCTAGAGAGAGCAGGCGTCCATCTACTCTTGCACGCCCTTTAGTCCACGGGGCATCTATATCTTTTATACTGCTTACCTCTGGGTTATCAAGTATGAGCTCTACGGTAACTGCGTTATAAAGATTAATATAATAAGCAAGTAACTCTTGTTCACTCCACTTGTTTGATGGATCAAGATTTGCGAGTTGATCTAAGTAGCCGTTAAGTAGCGGTCTATCTTTTTGGAATCCATCATAGTCTACAAGTCCCTCTTCATTTACATACTTTTTGAGTAATGAGTCCCATTGCGAGTGATCTACATTTACAGCAGAGTTTGCCGTAGTAGATGTAAGTGGTTGTGTTACTTCCTTAGTAGGTTGCCCTTGACTTGTAATCCCTCCAGCAGAGAGCAACGCACAGCTTTGTAAAGAGATGGCTATGGCTATTAGTGATAAAATGCGTGTGTATATTTTCATAACTATTATTTTATTGGTTTACACTTTCGTGAAAACTTAATATCGCTTTTTCAAAATAGATAAGCGAGTAATTAAGAAAACTTTACTACTTATTGAGCGTCCAGTCATATGCTTTATATCTCACCTTCGCCGAAGGTAAAATAGGAGTTGAAGCGTACGTATTTAGATAATCTATGAGGCTACCCTCCGTTTTAAAATCTTTTGCAAACCAGCTGAAAATTTTAGATACCTCGACTCTTTCCGTTGTAATCGTGTTACGAGAGCTGTCATTTATAAAATTACGAGCTAGCTTGTCAAGCTGGTCGTCTACACTTGCCGCTGTAAAAGCCTCATTAAGCAATGGCGGGCAAGAAAATGAAGCGCAGTTTATCCCAAAGTGGATTCTTGCATCGCCCATTTTTCTTAAAATATCGTGCTCTATCTGGTTGAGGTTATACCAGCTATCTTCAAGTTTCCAGAATCGTTGATCCCACGGGTTTTTAATATCCTTTATGCTTTCTAGCGGATAGTGACGTAAGATGAGATCTATAGTCATTGCATTATATGCGTTCATCCAGTAGGCGAGCTTTTCTTCTTGAGACCACGCATCTGTAGGTGTTTGTTCTCCTAGTAGTTTAATGTAGTTGCGTAGTTTTCCCCAGTTTGATTTAAAACCATTATAATCTACATTTCCAGCTGGTGATACATATGCCTTAAGTAAGTCATTAAAGCTATCGTGATTAACAGTTTCTGTAATTACGGTATTAGAAATTTCAACTTCTTCTGGTTCAGTAATCATCTCCTCTGCTGGAGAACTTACTATGGTTGTATCTTCAGTAACAGTTATGATGGGAGCTGTTTCTATAGGGACACTATCTTTCTTTATGACAACAGGTGTTTCGACAGTAGAGACTTCAGGTGTTGCAGTTATAGTCTTAGTTGTGCTACAAGCACAAGCAAGACCGAGTAAAGCAATGTAAAGAAAGGTTTTCATAGATGTTGGTTTCATAAAAAAGCGCCTCTTATAAAGAAACGCTTTTTGTGTGACTCATACGTATAGAGTCGTATGTATTATAAAAAACTAACAGTAGCCTAGCAACATCCACCACCATCATAGTGATACGTAGACTCGCTTATAAAGATGTCATCACGACCTAAAGCAGCAAGTGCTCCTGCTGTCTTATCACAAATAGCCAGCGGCTGATTTTTAAGAAGGATGTGTCCTAGCTTATCATCAAAAAAGTCTTCTTCTCCATAATAAATCGCAGCTTTACCTGTAAAAATACAAGGTCCGTCTGCTGGCATAGGATCTTTGATTGCTGCTACTTCAATAGACTCAATGTATATGAGCTCATCTGTAGGGTATGCTCCAGGATTAAGTATTCTATATGGCTTACGAGCTCTTATCTCAATAGTTCCAAAACCAGCATCTGTAAGTGCTTTTACATACTCGGCTATGGGTAAACTTCCAGAAAGACAAAGCGCACGTAAACGATCATCATTACGTAATTCTTCATTCATTTCCTGCTCACAAGTAGGGTCGCTCATTACAAGCTTGCCGTGAGGTTTAAGCACGCGATACATCTCTGCAATGGCGCGTTTTAAATCTTCGGCTTTAAAGATGTTGAAGAGGCAGTTTTGTGCTGCTACGTCTATTGAGTTATCTGCCACATTAAGGTTAAGGGCATCTCCTTTTTGAAGATCTACAAATTCGCTTTTAAACCAAGGGTTCAACTTCTCTGCTTCTATGAAGTTTTTGCGAGACGCCTCTAGCATTTCATCCACGACATCTACACCTACTACGCCACCTTTATTACGATTAAAGTATGCAAACTGTAATAGCTCCATACCACCACCTACACCTACATATAGCATCTTAGGCTCATTAGTAAGATCACGAGCATTTACAGTGCTTCCGCAACCGTAATTCATCTCCTGCATAATCTTTGGGATCTTTAATCCAGGTAACTCCCAGATAGGATTTGTAGTACAGCACAGTCCTACATCTGGTGTAAGTGCTGCTTCTTTATAAAGATCATTTGTAGCATTAAGGTAACTCATAACTCGTTGTTTAAATAGATAGTAGTTTGTATGTAATGATGATATCTTTTGGTTTAGATTCCGCTTTCGCGAAAGCGTACTTTATAAAGATTTAATCAATCCCGTAAAGAGTGTGATCATCTCTGGCTCTGCCTTACCAGCCATTGCGATTATTTCTGGAATATCTACTGGCTTGAGGTTGTCTGGGTCACACTCATCTGTAAGAACAGATACTGCCACCACTGGAAGTTTTAAGTGATTTGCTACGATAATTTCTGGTACGGTACTCATCCCTACAGCATCTGCTCCTATAATTCTTAAGTAGCGATACTCTGCGCGAGTTTCCAGCTGTGGGCCTACTACAGATGCATATACTCCCTCGTGTAAGTTTATGCCATTGTCTTTTGCAATAGTGCGTAGCGTATTGTTCATAGCAGCATCATAAGGTGCGCTCATATCTACAAAGCGCTCTCCCATTTTTTCTACTCCTTTAAAAGCTAGCGGTGATCCTCCTTGTAGATTAATGTGATCATCTATGAGCATTAATTCTCCTTTTTTGAAATCAAGGTTAATCGCTCCAGAAGCATTAGATACTAATAGGTGCTTGATGCCTAAAGCGTGCATCACACGTACTGGGTAGGTTACATCTGTAAGTGAGTAGCCTTCATACACGTGAAAACGACCTTGCATAATAATAACCTTTTTACCTTCTAGCGTACCGTAAATTAATTTACCTGTATGGAACTCTACCGTTGCCGTTGGAAAATTAGGAATATGATTATAGCTTGCTGTGTGTTCTACCTCAACACGATCAATGAGTTGCCCAAGACCAGTACCTAAAATGATACCTACTTCAGGATTTTCAAAGCCTTTGCTTTTTAAGTAATCTGCTGTTTCTATGATGTATTTTTCCATAATATGTTTTTTTAAACGTATTAAATTTTCTTGTTATTGTAAATACTGAGCAAACTCAGCATATGGTTTTAAATCCTCTGCAAAGTCAATATCGTTAAGGGTTTCAAGTTGATGAACTTTTGCTGTTGCTAGATCATTTATAGTACTTGCAAATACCGTATCGCCACCCCATTCTTTGTTGTAAAATACGTCTTTTACAAGCTTGTTCATCCCCAATAAATAATAACCACCATCTTGGGCTGGGCCTATTACTGCGTCATTAGTATGCAGCGCGTCAAAAGCCTCATTTATGTGAGAAGCGCGCAAGTCATAAAGGTCACTGCCTACAATGAGTACATTGTCATACCCATCTGCAAAGGCTTTTTCAAAGGCATTATACATACGTACTCCTAGATCTTCGCCTTCTTGCTGGAATTTTTCAAAAATAGCATTATCCCACATATCATTATCGCGCACCTTCACAGAGTAGCCTACGCGCTTAGTACAATTTAAAGTGCTTACTACGTCTTTGGTGTGTGATAAGAGCTTCTTGTAAATCTCAAGAGCATTTTCTTGACCTACACCTTTGGCTAGTCTGCTTTTTACTTTGCCTAGTTCTGGATTTCTGGTGAATATGAGTACTATGTTTTTTTTCATTATTGCTTTCTATAATTATATACGAGGTACAAAAACATAAGCGCCATCGTGATGAGCTGCTGGTATATACTCGCATTAATAGACCAACCTAGGTTCTCAAAATTTAGCTTGCTTACAGTAAGTACGAGTAATAGGATAAGGAGTATGATAAATATGAGTATGATTTTCTTTCTAGTCATTACTCATCATCTTTTTTTGTCCACTGGTCACTTTTTTTAATAGCTATAAACATCCCAATATTTGCAATAATAATGAGACTACTAGAGAGATAGTCTTTCCAAGTGGATGTCTCGTTAGTAAGATGATAAGCCAGTAAAGCAAATCCTCCTATGGTGAGTCCTATAAAAATGAGTGGTATATATTTATTCATCTAGTAAACTTTATGTCCTGTTTTTAAATACTTCCCCCATACTTTGGAAAATACGTGAACAGAGTCGGTTGGTTGTTTGTTCTTGTTTTGAATTTCGTAGCCTTCATCTTTCCAAGCAAATATGCTTCCGTAAAGATTTTTAACGTTTGTAAATCCTTTCTTCTTTAGTCGCTCGCCAAAATCTTCAGAGCGTATCCCTACAGAGCAATAAACGACGATGGGTTGATCTTTTTTTGCTTTCGCGAAAGCGTACATACTATCATTCACCTTCTCAGAAACCCACAC
>ENA-ORXC01001403-ORXC01001403.1-marine-metagenome-genome-assembly--contig:-NODE-1403-length-14211-cov-3.178435_pt1 | contig 14211 bp, 14 predicted proteins | sample MGYA00237865_ERZ511478 | MGnify/ENA metagenome assembly ERZ511478 | reverse complement strand
CCAGTATAAAAAATAAAAGCGTAAGCGCCTCGGTCAGCCTCGACAAGCGTTGGAGGGCCGACCATTGAAGTCGTTCTTTGACTTCATTGGGCGGACCGAAACGTCTCGAGAGGCTAGGCGCTGAAGCTAGATAATTCTCATAGTAGAGTTTTACACCCTCCTATTATGAAAATAAAACAGGCTGACAAATTTGTCAGCCTGCTAATCATTATTTCTTTAACATTCCTTTTAAAACAAATGCCACGTTTGCCGGACGCTCTGCAAGACGGCGCATGAAGTAACCGTACCAGTCTGTTCCGAATGGGACGTAAACGCGCATTGTATAGCCTTCTTCGGCAAGCTGAAGCTGCCTTTCCGGCATGATTCCAAACAGCATCTGGAATTCGAACTGGCTTTTCGGAATATTGTTTGCCTTCGCGAATTCCTTCGTGAAGTTGATGATATTGTCATCATGTGAAGCAACTGCAGTATAGTTGCCGTTCAACAGGTGCATCTTGATGATTTTCTTGAAATTTTCATCGACATCCTTCTTCTCAGGGAAAGCCACTTCCGGTGACTCTTTGTAAGCTCCCTTTACAAGGCGGAGGTTTGGAGAATATTGATTCAGGTCCTCAATATCTTTTTCAGTTCTGTATAAATAAGCCTGGATGACCGTACCGATGTTGTCGTATTCGGATTTCAGCTGCTTGAAAATATCCAGAGTCCTCTGGCAGCGCTCGTAGTCCTCCATGTCAATCGTCACAAATACATTATTCTCTTTGGCGGTATCCATGATCCTGCGCATATTATTCATGACAACTTTCTCAGAAATATCAAAACCGAGTGAAGTCATTTTGACACTCATCTGGGCATTTAATTTTTCGCGGCCAATTGCTTTTATCATTGCAATCGAGCTTTCGGCTCTCTCATTAGCTTCTCTTTCATTGTCGACAAATTCGCCAAGAAAATCGACGGTTGCCGCAAGGTTCTTCCTGTTCAGCTCTTTGATGACTGCCACCGACTGCTCGACCGTTTCGCCGGAAACGAACCGTTTTGCCCCTAGACGTAGGCCGTATTTCTTGGCCATCTTCGTGAAAAATTTATTTTTCGATAGAAAAAGAAAGAAGTTCCTCATTAATTGTTCCATAGCTTTTCCTCCCCTTAATGAAAACGATTACATTACCTTTTAAAAAAATTGCTTCATCTATATCTATTTTGCAAAATTATTTTATCACTTTTTATTAGCTTTGAATATTACTTTCGTAGGAAAATGTTCTTTTTTGACGAATCTTGTCCTGCATACTTTATTTTTGCCCGGGAACGATAATATCCGTAGGAATGAACATAAAACAGGAGGTTCTAATATGCAGCAGCAAAACATGAATTTTCAAGGCCAGCAGCAAGGGATCATGCAGACGCCGCCGTCAGTTGTATCCACCAAAGATTCTTTATACTTAACAGATATGCTTTCATGGAATTTACTTGCGATGAAAAAAGCACATTTCTTTGCCCAACAGTGCCAGGACCAGGAGCTGAAAATGGAAATCGAAAAGTGCGGCCAAATGCACCAGAGACACTACCAGAAGATCCTTACGCACTTGAACAGCCCGCAAAACCAGGCATATTCGCAAACGCCAGGAATGCAATAATCGAACTAGACAGGAGGAAAAAGCGGATGAACCAGAACCAGAACCAGCAAAAAATCCAGAATCCAGAAACTCAGGTCCAGAAGACACCGCAGATGAATGACCGTGATTTCATCAATGACGTTTTAACGACTGAAAAATACATGACTCAAGGTTATGATACTGCCCTTAATGAATTAAGCCACGACCAACTTTATCAGGATGTACTCGCGATTTATACTGAAACAGCCAATGCCCAGCGCGACCTTTATAACCTGATGTTCAAGAAAGGCTGGTACGGAGTGGAAGCGGCAGACGCGCAAAAGCTTCAGCAGTCACACCAGCAATTCCAGGGGTACTCAAATCAATTTCCTTATGGCGGACAGCAGCTTCAATAATGGAAGCTGTCATTATGAAGGAACCGGGCTTGTTGGCCCGGTTCTTATCTTTTCACTTTTCCCCGCCAAAAAGATAGACAATATAAAAACCACCTCGCTAAGAGATGGTTCTTCGTTATTTCTGGCGGTTTTGCTCATTCAGTTCTTTGACTTCTGCTATAACGTTCTTGATCTGTTCCTTGGCATCCGGGTATTCTGCATTCCAGTGCTTTGCCAGCGGAGGCATCGACTTGGCGATATGGCTGTACAATATCCATGTTTTTACCTTCTCGATATTTTCAGCTGAGCCTTCACCGACCAAGAGTTCTGTGTATTTTTCCAGCAATCCATCGATTTGTTCTGTAAAATTTTTATCCATTTGAACACTCCCTTATTTTAAAATCCGCATGTCCGTGGACAGGTTTTGCAGTAACTGCCTTTTTCCTTTAGCAGATAGCTGTAACAACAGGTTTTTCGTATCCTGATATAAGAATCAGCCTCCTCCTGATAGACTGGTTCACTGTAATACCTGGCGATTGGGTTGTTGTGATAGCGTCCGAACAACTCTCCGGGGGCCGATTTGATCAGAAAGGAAAAGTCATCTTCTGCCCTCATCTTCACCTCGTGATCCTCGGTCTGGCTTAAAATCTTTTCATAAAGCCAAAAAATATAGACTGCGACATTCTCCCATAGTATCAATTTTGAGATTTTAGCAGATTTTGAGATGGCATCCATGACCGGAAACAGATTATCCACAAACAGATGCCTGACCGCTTCCTTCCTCCACTCTTCCCGCTGCCCCGAAGGACACACGTCTGTGCTTTTGTTTTTCAGATAAAACCCAGGCAGCCAAAGACCATCCTTTATGGCATCTGCCAGAATAATATTTTCCGGTGAAACATCCAGCCTTTTGTTAAAAGCCGTCATGGAGTAAAGATACAGGACGGCAAGAAAGGCATGCCGTTTCATGAAAACGGATGCCGCCGTTTTAGCATCCGGAGCCTTCAGCCCTTCATTGAACCTTTCCAGATAAACGCCCATTTCCGATTCACCCGTAAACGGCCTGAAATCAATTTGAATATCCTTTTCAGGCTCGGAAACGACAAAACGGTAGGTGGCGAGAATCCCGATTTCAGCTGCTGTCAGTTCCGCCTTCATACGGGAGCTCCCACTTTGTCCCTGATGATGCGGCGCCCTTTTCCATGCGGAATGCAAAGCGGTGTGCCGAACAACGGATCAATGGTCACTTCACAATCCATTCCAAAAACATGCTTCACAAGCCCGCAGTTAATGACTACTTCCGGCTTCCCCTGGTCAAAAATTTTCTGGTCCTTGATCGCGACGATATTATGTGCGTATCGGCAGGCAAGATTCAGGTCATGGAGTACCATGACAATCGTTCTGCCTTCGTTCTCATTCAATTCAAAAAGAAGATCAAGGATCTCGATTTGATGAGTCATATCCAGATAGGTTGTCGGTTCATCGAGCAAGATGATATCTGTATCCTGCGCCAGTGTCATCGCAATCCAGGCACGCTGACGCTGTCCCCCTGACAAAGAATCGACTGTACGGTCCTTCAGGTGGTCAATCCCTGTTGCCTTCAATGCGTTTTCCACACTTCTTTCATCCTCTTCCGACCATTGCTTCAGCCAGGTCTGGTAAGGATATCTTCCCTGTTTTACAAGCTGCATGACCGTTAAGCCTTCCGGTGCTAAGGGGGACTGGGGCAAGATCGCCATTTTACGGGCGACTTCCTTCGTTGATAGCTTGGAGATCGCCTCGCCTTCCAGAAGAATCGCTCCTGCCTGCGGCTTTAGCAGCCTGGCGATTGAACGGAGCAAGGTCGATTTTCCGCAGCCATTTCCTCCGATAAAAACGGTAATTTCTCCTTTCGGAATTTCTATGTCCAATTCATTTATGATAATGGAATCTCCATAGGAAAGCGTCAGTTTCTCCGTTTCAATTGCCTGGTTCATGTCGATTCCCCTTTCTGTCAGGTTTAAGAATTTCTAGTTTTATATAGCAGGTAAATAAAATAAGGTGCGCCGATTCCGGCGGTGAAAACGCCCGCAGGGACCTCTAATGGTGAAAACATTGTACGCCCGATTAAATCAGCCAGCATGACCAAGATCCCGCCAATTATCGCTGATACTGGCAAAAGTGCCCCGAATGCTGAGCCGACAAGTCTTCTCGCCATATGCGGAGCCATCAGGCCAACGAAACCGATTCCTCCGGCAAAAGCGACCGAACTGGCAATCAATGCCGTGCTGACAAGCAGCAGTACAAATCGCTGCCTCTGGACATGGCCTCCAACACCTGTGGCTATATCTTCCCCAAGCTCCTGAACATTGACATTCCTTGCAAAAATAAATGCAATCAATAGCATGATGACAGTCCAAGGAACAAGCACGGCGACATTACTCCAGGTGGATCCATAGACGGTTCCCGTAATCCAGATATTCGCCTGGCTTGCGCGATAAATCGGGCCCATGATCATCATCAATGTGGTCAATGCCTGCATCATCGCGGATATCCCGATGCCAATCAATACAAGGCGCACAGGCGATACACCATTTTTCCAGGAGAGAAAATAAACAAGGAAAGCTACAATGGAGGCACCCGCAAAAGCTGCTACCGGCATCCATTCTATGCTCACCGTCAGTGCATTATTATCTCCGCTAAAAATTGCCAGGAATCCGACAACTGCCACTGCTGCGCCACCAGTGATCCCGAGGATATCAGGTGAAGCAAGCGGGTTCCTGATCATCCCCTGCAGGATTCCACCGGCTACGGCCAAACTGATGCCAACCATCAGGGCGACGATGATTCTCGGCAAGCGGAAGGATTGCACGACCAGTCTCTCCATATCGCTTCCGCCGCCAAAAAACACCGCAATTACGCTCAATGGGCTTATCGCCATATCGCCCATGCCCGTGCTGATGACAAATACGGCTATTGCCACCAACAGCAGCCCCAAAAAGATTCCTGCTGCCTTTTTATCTATCAAGAAAGATACTTTATCTTCAAAAACCCTTAGACTTCTATACTGGCTCATTTTCCGTTGAACCCCTTTCTCGCTATATAAATGAAAAATGGAGTTCCGATCATCGCTGTCATGACGCCGACAGGGATTTCTTGAGGCATCAGCACGTATCGGGCAGCGATATCCGCTGCTAATAAAAGCATTCCTCCAAAAATTGCCGAGAAAGGTATCACCCAGCGGTGGTCAATGCCGACTACCGCCCTAGTCAAATGTGGAATGACAATCCCGATAAACCCAATTGGTCCGGCTACAGCCACAGCTCCGCCAGATAAAAGGACAATGATGATGCCTGCACCGAGCTTTACAAAGCCAGTATTCAAACCGAGACCTTTCGCAACATCTTCCCCCATGGACAGCACGTTCATTTTCGAAGAAATTAAAATTGCTGCCAGCCACCCAAAACCTAAATAAGGAAGAACACTGACAAGCGTTTCCAGTTTGCGTCCCTGTACTGAGCCAGCAAGCCAGTAGAGTACCTGCTCAAGAGCCGCCTCATCAAGAACAAGAAGCCCCTGGGTGAAGGAGGAAAACATTGCTGTCATCGCTGCGCCAGCAAGAGTCAGTTTCATTGGAGTCAATCCTTCACGTCCGGCTGAGCCAATCACATAGACACTGACTGCTGCCACGGCTGCACCCAGGAAGGAAATCCACGCAAAGGCTTGGAGGCTGCCGACTGAAAAAATAGTCACAGCCACGACTACTGCAAATCCGGCTCCGGCATTCACACCAAAAATCCCAGGTGAAGCGAGCGGATTTTTCGTTAACGTCTGCATCAGGACACCGGCAATCGCCAGGCTCGCACCGACAGCAGCCGCAATCAGCGCCCGCGGAAGCCGGACGGATTGAATGATGATATGTTCATTGGAACCATCATAATCGGTGAACGCATTGAAAGCTGTTCCCCATGATGTATCGGTATAACCGTAAACGATACTTGCACATATTAAAAATAAGATAAAGATGATGGCCGCTACTAGACCGATCCATCTTTGGCCATTGGATTTCAGAAGCATGCTGGTTACCTTTCTTTCTGCCGGGAATACTGTTATCTATTCTTTCTTCTCAATAGCATTGATCACAGCTAATAAAAGTATTTTAAAAAGTTGCTTATGTTGTTAATTTAACATTACGTGAAAAAAAGTTCCTTTTCACCAGTTCGGCTGACAAGTTCACAAAATCGTCAATGATGATGAAAATCATTATCAATTAGTGTTGACATCCTACTCAATTGCATTTTATCATAAGGATGCAGTAATTGAAAACGATTATCAATAACAATCTAGGAGGACCTACATATGAAAGTTACAAAACATTTACTGGCTCTTATCAGCATCTTCACCGTCCTGCTTTTGGCAGCATGCGGCAGCAACGAAGATGATGCAAAGAATACAGCAGAAGCACCAAAGGAAAAGGAAGAAGGATACACAGTTGAACATGCAATGGGTGAGACCACCTTGGAAAAGACTCCAGAAAAGGTTGTCATCCTGACAAATGAAGGTACCGAAGCACTTCTTGCGCTTGGAGTCACTCCAGTCGGTGCAGTCCAGTCATGGACAGGCGACCCTTGGTATGAGCATATTGCTGAGGATATGAAAGATGTGGAAGTCGTTGGTGTTGAGAGCCAGGTTAATGTAGAAGCCATCGCTGCGCTTCAGCCAGACCTGATCATTGGCAATAAAATGCGCCAGGAAGATATTTATGAACAGCTTAAAGCAATCGCACCTACTGTTTTCGCAGAGGACCTTCGCGGAAATTGGAAGAACAACTTCGAACTTTACGCAAAAGCTGTAAACAAAGAGGAAAAAGGCAAGGAAGTCCTTGCTGCATATGACCAGCGTATCGAAGACTTGAAAGAAAAGCTTGGAGATAAGTTAGATACAAAAGTATCGATGGTCCGCTTCATGGCGGGCGATGTACGTATTTACCACAAAGATTCATTCTCAGGTGTTATCCTTGAACAAATTGGCCTTGCTCGTCCAGAAAGCCAGGATAAAGAAGACTTTGCCGAAAAAGGTGTAACAAAGGAAAGAATCCCGGCAATGGATGGAGATATCCTCTTCTACTTCACATATGATGAAGGTGACGGCAAAGCAACTGAAGTCGAAAAGGAATGGATTGAAGACCCGTTATTCCAAAACCTTGAGGTAGCGAAAAAAGGTGAAGTCCACAAAGTGGATGATGCCATCTGGAATACAGCTGGCGGCGTCATGGCAGCCAACCTTATGCTCGATGATCTTGAAAAACATATGTTGAAATAGGCTCTTTTCTCAAAAATTTTACGAAAGCAGCCATAAAATAAAATCCCCCCAAGATTTTATTTAACTAATCCCCCTTCCCCATATATATTACAGAAAAACCCGCTGAATCTTGCGGGTTTTTCTTTTTGTCCATCCCCCATTCATGTGCAAATCAAATCAAGAAAACAATCTTCATAATCCTCCCATTTCCGGAAAGAATAAGTGTAAATCCAGATTGGCGGAGATTAACAATGAGACATCCATTCAAGAAAAAACTAATGCAAGAAATCGAGAAGGAAGCAGCACGTCAAGATACCGAAGGACAAGAGCCAGAGCAATATCTCAATGAGCACGAATGGGAAAAAGCGCTTTTAAAATCACATGATTTTAAAAAGACTTTTTACGTGAATCAAAAATCAGAAAAAAAATTCTGCTTCTCTTTTATGTCAACTTTAGTAGATGAAAGCATCCTTCAGAACAATGCCCTCCCCTATCTGCTGGAAGGCGAATTAACGGAAATCGAGGATGTTAAAAGCCTGATCCCCATTGCTGATGTCCAGGTCTCAGATAAAAATGAGGATATTGAGACTAAATTGTTTAATGGATACGTCCTTTTAACTCTGGAGGGTGAAGAAAAATATTTTGCCTTTATTGCTGCCCAAAAAGAGGTTGTCCGAACAGTCGCGCAGCCTGAGGTAGAGTTCAGTGTAATCGGGCCAAAGGAATCCTTTGTAGAGTCGATTGACCATAACCTTAATATGATTCGCAAAAGGGTCCCTGTAAAAGAGCTGGTCATCGAAAATTACACGGTAGGCTCCCTTTCCAAATCGGGTGTGGCCATCCTCTATATTGATGGGATTACAAATAAAGATAACGTCAATACTGTTGTACAGCGGGTCAAAGAGATTGAATTCGATGAAATCACTGACAGCTCCTATATCGTCCAGTTGATTTCAGATAACCAGAACTCTCCCTTTCCGCAGCTTCTTGATACAGAAAGGCCGGACAGGATTGCGGCAATACTCGCAGAAGGTAAAGTTGCCATCCTTGTAGATGGTTCACCGCACGCATTGATCGGGCCAACGACCCTGGTGGAATTTTTCGGGTCTTTCGAAGACTATTTCCTGAATTATTTACTGTCTTCTTTTTTCCGGCTGATCCGTCTATTCGCCGTTGCTTTCTCGATCCTGATCACACCGATTTATGTAGCAGCCCTTTCCTATCATTATGAATTGATCCCGAAGGACCTGCTAAGTACATTGATTACGTCAAGAAGGGAGATTCCGCTCCCTCCTATCCTTGAAGCATTGTTCCTTGAATTGACGATCGAGCTATTGCGTGAGGCCGGGGCCCGCCTGCCAACCAAGGTCGGCCAGACGATCGGTATCGTAGGCGGAATCGTAATCGGGACTGCTTCCGTTGAAGCGGGCCTGACGAGTAATGTCCTGCTGATCATTGTCGCACTGGCAGCGCTGGCATCTTTCACTACACCTGTGTACCGGATGGGCAATACAATCAGGCTGCTGCGGTTCCCGTTCCTGTTCTTCGCTGAACTTTGGGGAATGCTGGGAATCGTCGTTTCCTTTTCGTTCCTCCTGGCCCACCTGCTTCGTCTTACATCATTGGGCAGGCCTTTCCTGGAGCCTTTGTATCCTCCTAGGGTGAAGGATTTCAAAGATGCAATCATTCGATTGCCTTTTACCATGCAGTATAATCGGCCACAATATTTAAGAACAGAAAATCCAGTCCGTTTTAGTGAAAAAAAGGCAAAGCAAAAAAAGGACATCGATGAGTGAGCATTGGAGGTTTTGAAATAGCATGCAGCAGCCAATACCTGAAAGATTGCAAGTATCACCATTTCTCGTTCTCTACTTAATCATGTCCATGCAGATCGGCATCGGGGTCCTTGGCTATCAGCGCATCATCGCGAAGAATGCAGGTTATGATGCATGGATTTCAGTTCTTGCTGCTGGCTTAAGCATTCATGTCATCGTTTGGATGATCTATAAAATTTGCGGGACAGTTGAAGGAGATATTGTAGCAGCCCATGCCTTTGTTTTTGGCAAAAAGATCGGCATTCTCCTAAATATGGTCTTCATTGTCTACCTGCTGATTTTTGCACTGGCTGTCTTAAGGACTTATCTAGAAGTCGTTCAGGTATGGATGTTCCCTGAAATCAGCCCTTTTTGGTACAGCCTTGTCTTTTTGATTCTCTCAGTTTATATCGTTTTTGGCGGTTTTCGAACCGTAACCGGGATAGCTTTTTTCTGCATCGTCCTTCCGAGCTATCTGCTGCTGACGTTTGGCTTTGCACTCAGGTATGCTGAATTCAGGAATCTGCTGCCGATACTCGATCATTCTTTAAAAGACATGGCATTAAGTGCGTTCAATATGTCCCTTACGTATATCGGGTTTGAAATACCGCTATTTTTCTATCCATTTATCAAGGATGCACCTAAATCACAAAAATGGGCCCATCTAGGTGTTTTCTTAACCACCATTATCTATACAGTAATGGCGATTATAACTTTTACTTATTTTTCAGAAGCACAGCTGGCCAAATCCATCTGGGCAACACTTGAAATGTGGAAAATTGTCAGCATGCCCTTTGTTGAACGATTTGAATATATCGGCATTGCGAACTGGAATTTGATTATCCTTCCGAATATTTGTATTGCACTTTGGGGTGCCAGCATGATTTTAAAAAGATCATTTAAGCTGAAGCAAAAAAAAGGAGTGATTGCCCTCGCACTCATTTGCTTGATCGCCATTCCTTTTTTGGATACAAGGGCTAAAATAAACTTATTGAATGACTGGGTCGCACGAATTGGATTCAGTGTAACCTTCGTCTATGTCCCTTTTTTATTTATCGCAACATTGATTGCCAAGAAGGTGAAAAATAAATGATGAATAGGATTTTGGTCATACTTTCGTTTTTTTCCCTTTTGCTTACAGGATGTGTCGAGAAGGAAATTATTGATGACGTTAATATCGAAATGGGCGTGGGTTATGACCAGAAAGATGATGAAATAGAGGGCACGATCATGGTCCCTATTTTTAACCCCGATAAGAAAATTGGTAATTTTACCTTTTCCGCAACAGCTTCGAGCAACAGGGATTTATTTCAGGAGATTCAGCGAAGGTCAGCACAGCCCATCGTAACAGGCTCCCTGGAAATTGCCATCTTTGGTGAAGAAATTGCTAAAAAGGGAATCAGGGATTTCATCGATGCTTTTGAACGCGACCCAAGCATCGGTGCCAGGGTATATTTTGCCGTTGCAGATGACAAGGCAAAAGAAATTTTATCCGGAACATATGGAAACAGAGGGAATGCCATTCATTTATCACAGTTAATCAAACACAATACTGAAACTCGTAATTTGCCGGTTACCAACATGCATCTCTATTTGTTTGAACTATATCAGGAGGGACAAGACCCCTATCTCCCTATCCTGAAAAAAGAGGAGCCTGAAGTAATTGACATTACGGGAATTGCATTATTCAAGGATGACAAAATGGTGAGTCAATTGCCTTCCGATAAAATGTTCTTCTTTAAGCTTCTTACTGATAAATTCAGCGAAGGCTCATTTAAACTGGAAGTGGATGACAAGGATGTCTCAGTTAAAGATTTGGATTCAAAAAATAAGCTCAAACTAAGGAAACGGGAACCCTATGTTATAGACTTAGAAATCGAGATTAATGGACTTATTCGTGAGTATACCGGAAAAATTGTGACACCTGAAGTGATCAAGAAGATTGAAAAGGAATTCGAGGACCAAGTCAATAAAGAAGCCACCGCAATGATACAGGACTTTCAGGAAATGGGGATAGATCCAGTCGGGTTTGGCCAGTTTATTAAAACTAAAACAAGAGGCTTCGATTTTAAAAGATGGGAAGATGAATATAAGAATTTAACGGTGAATGTTAAAACTGATGTGATCATAACTGAGGTAGGGATTGTTGAGTAAATGAAAGAGGGTGTCCTATGGCACCCTCTTTTGTTTTATGCAGTAGTTGAGAACATGTATTTCTTGTAATGGTACCGAATCGAGAAAATCAGGCTAACAGCGAGCATATTTCCCATTAACGAGCTTCCCCCGTAACTGATAAATGGCAGAGGAATACCCGTGATTGGCAGAAGGCCAATTGTCATGCCGATATTCTGGAATACGTGGAAAGTGATCATGCTGATGACGCCGACACAGATGTAAGTGTAGAAATCGTTTTTTGTTTCCATGCCAATCTTGGTGATTTGATAGATGAGCAGGAAAAACAAGCTTACGATGATACTCGCTCCAACGAAGCCGAATTCCTCGCCAATGATGCTGAAGATGAAGTCAGTATGGCTCTCAGGCAGATACACTTCCCTTGTTCCATAGCCCTTCCCCACTGTTTCACCTGAACCGATGGCCAGCAGCGACCTCGTCAGCTGAAACCCGGTCGTGCTCTGGTAATTATAAGGGTCAAGCCAGGAATAGATCCGGCCAAATTGATATTCCTTTACACCAAGATATTTTTCGAGAATTTCAGGCTTCCAGATCACAAAATAAAATATGATTGAAATCAGTGTCAGGCCTGTCCCAAAAATAGGCACAAGCAGCTTCCAGGTAATGCCCGAGATAAAAATCATCCCAAGCATGATGGCAATATAAACAAGCGATGTACCAAGGTCAGGCTGCTGCATGACGAGCAAGAGCGGCACCATCGTGACAATACCGATTTTAATCAAAAGCCAGAAGTCTGTTTGCATCGATTTCAGCCGATATTTCTGATGGTGGTCGACAATCACCCGAGCAAGTGCCAGGATGATGAACACCTTCACCAGCTCGGAAGGCTGAAGGGTACCCATTGCTGGCACCCTGTACCAGCTTTTCGCCCCATTGATGACAGGAGCAATACTTGAAGGTGCGACAATCAGCCCTGCCAGAAGGACCAGCCCAAAACCATACGCATACCAGCTCAATTTTTGCAGCTGATCGGAGTCAAGGGTGATGACCGCGGTAATAATGCCAGCACCTATTATGTACCAGATGATTTGCTTGATCAAAAAGTTTTCAGAGCCATACTGCCCCGTCGTCTGGGCGCTGTAAATGGCGATGCAGCTTGACAGAAATAATAAGATCAATATCGTAACCAGCCCATAGTCGAGCCGGGAATTCGTTTTAGGATTCGAAGTCATTTTTATTCCCCTTTTATATGAAGGCAGATTCCATCTGACATTTGAGTAAGCTTTTATTAAGGCATAGAATTGAGCCCTAAATGAAGAACTGTTCAATACTTCATTATATTTTTTTCGACAATAAATCACAACTTCTGACTATGAAATGGTTATTATTACATATCAAAATATTTTTATTCAGGCAATTTGGCGGAGGGAAATGGATGAGGTTTCCTTTTTAACTTTTGTGCCTTAATGACGGACAGATTTGCAGCTGTCTTCTGGATTTTTGTCCGTCATGGCCTCGATGATGGACAGTTTTTCTGTTTTTCATAAGATTTTTGTCCATCATGACCATGATGATGGACAGTTTCCTAGCTGTCTCCCGGATTTTTGTCCGTCATGGCCTTGATGATGGACAGTTTTTCTGCATTCCTCTGGATTTTTGTCCGTCATGGCCTCGATGATGGACAGTTTTTCTAATTTTCCCGGGATTTGTGTCCGTCATGGTCTCGATGATGGACAGTTTTTCTAATTTTCCCGGGATTTGTGTCCGTCATCGAGTCACCTGTAAATTTACGTGCATAGAGATGGGACATGTTTCATAGCTTTGTAAGGGACAAAGTCTTTGAAAAAGTGGGGATTCTGTATGCTATCAAAAATTGAAGCTTTCATCCTTGGGATTATCCAGGGGCTGACTGAGTTTTTGCCGATCAGCAGTACCGGGCATCTTTATCTTGGCAGAAATTTGTTCGGTCTTGAGGAGGCCGGCCTCCTGCTCGATACGATGCTTCATGTAGGTACGCTGCTGGCAGTGTTTGTGTTTTATAGATACGAGTTTATCAAGATTTTGAAAAATCCGTTTGGGAAACTGACCTTCCTCCTTGTTGTCGGCACGCTGCCGGCTGTCGTGGTCGGATTACTGTTTGAGGATTACTTTGATGAGATATCAAAAACCGGCGTGACGATTGGCTGGGAATTCCTGATTACCGGGACATTGATGTGGTTCGCCGACTCAATCAAAAATGGCCGCAAAAAGATGGACGATATCAGCTATACAGATGCGCTGGTGATTGGCAGCTTCCAGGCAGCGGCAATTTTTCCTGCGATTTCCCGTTCCGGATTAACGATTGTTGCGGCGCTCTGGCGTAAGCTCGACCGCGAGACAGCAGCCTATTTCTCTTTCCTGCTTTCAACTCCTGCGATTCTTGGCGCTATCGTTTTGCAAGGAAAAGATCTTTTCAGCGGCGGAAGTGAGACGATTTCGATTCAGGCGTTGTTGATTGGGATCATTTCAGCAGCGATTTTCGGTTATATTGCGGTAAAATGGATGATTGGCTATTTGAAAAAACATTCTTTGAAGCCTTTTGCGATTTATGTGTGGGTAATGGGGCTGGTTGTGTTGTATTTTCAGTATAGCGGGCAGTTCTAAAACTTTTTATAGCGGAAATCTGAATTTTATAGCGAGTTTTTATTTTATATAGCGACTTTTTCGTTTTTATAGCGAGTTTCTCTGTTTTATAGCGAAAATCCCATTTTTATAGCGAATTGGAAATTCCAGCTGTTTTTTTCCAGTTCCCACAATCACGAAAAAATGCACACCATTCACAAAGTGGTGTGCATTTTCCATTTATCAGCAGCCGCCGTCTCCGCCCATCAGGACAAGACCTTCACGATACTCGTCATATTCAAGTGCCATACCTTGAGTATAGTCGACGATATTGGATTCGATTGCGACTTGGATTTCGTTGATTACTGTTACATGATCATCTTCTTCCGGCTCCTCCAGAGC